>Ga0134127_10000221_pt1 | contig 65795 bp, 57 predicted proteins | sample KB31753_FD_96459 | JGI IMG/M metagenome (GOLD analysis project Ga0134127, IMG submission 96459) | Terrestrial soil microbial communities with excess Nitrogen fertilizer from Kellogg Biological Station, Michigan, USA - KB3-175-3 | ecosystem: Environmental > Terrestrial > Soil > Unclassified ... | reverse complement strand
CGGCGAGCTTCGGCGAGGCAGGCTGCTCGCGGCCTCCTAGAGCTCGCCGTTCGGCACGACGCCGGAGCGGAAGCTCGCCACCTGCTGCGGCGTAAATGGCGGACCGGACAGCGACGCCGTGTCCGCGTATGCGCGGAACAGGTGGACGATGTAGTGCATCCGCTGGCGAAGGTCGCACCAGTCCTTTGCCGCGCACTGCGTGCCGCCGGGCGGGCAGGGGTCGTATTGGAGAACGAACGTCTCCAGGACGGGATGCGACGTCGCGAACGCCTCTGGAACCGGCGCCACGAGATCGCGGCCCAGGCCGAGCGACGCGTAGGCGCCGTTCGCCAGAGGGATGGCGAGCACCATCAGCGCGTGTGTCACGACCTCCTGCGTCGCCTTCACCGCATCCCGCCTGACGCGCGCCGCCAGCCAGCCGATGACCGCCGCCAGCGGCGCGTGCGCCAGGCGCGGCCACGTCCGCGACGCCGGCACGAGCCTGTGGAGCACGCGCGCGCCGAGATCCTCGGCGGTCGAAATCGGCGCGTCGACCGCGGCGGCAATCTCCGGCTGCAGCCGTGTCTGCTCGTGCAGGCCGACCTTCAGGTTTGCGAGCAGGATCAACGCGGCGCGGACGCCCGCATCGGCCTCCTGCCGCTGCTGCTGATAATGCGCGAACGCCTCGCGTAGATAGTCCTGACCGTCAGGCGGAGGACCCGGACGCAGCCCGGCGGCGAAGGAAAGGAACTGCGGCGAATCCTCCGCCGCATCGGCGCGCACGCTCGCCATGAAGCGCGCGAACTCGCGGCCGATTTCCGCGAAGACCTTCAGGTTCCCCGCCGCGACGTGCGTGCTGGCGCGCTCGAAGGCGTCGAACGGCGTGTGAATCTCGGACACGACGCGCCCCAGCCGCGTGTCGGGCTGAAAGAGTCCGCGTCGCAGCAGCACGCGCGAGAGCGACTGCAGCGGCGCCAGCAGCCTTGAGCGCGTCCCGAGGATGCGATCGAGCGTGTCCTGCAGATCCTCGCCGCGAACGGTGCTCCCCGCCTGGCGCGACGCCCACGTCGCGAACGTGCACCAGTCCGCCGCGCCGCCCGTGCGCGCGCGCATCGCGGCGGAGAGCTCCGCATAGCACTGCGTGATCTGCAGGTTGCGGAGAACGGGGTTGTCGATCGCGGCAATGGCCGCGACCTGCTCGACGCTCGGCGCTGAGCTCGTCGCGATCACGCACCCGCGCCGAACGCCAGGCGCCCTGTCCGCGTCACGGCTCGTCTCCTCAGAAGGTCACCCTGAATCCGAATTGCATCGTCCGGTTCTCGGCCGCGGTCCGCTTCAGGTACTGCGGGCTCTGCTCCTGGGTCGTGATCGTCCAGTTCGGCCGGTTGAACACGTTGAACGCCTCGGCCATCACGTCGATCGCGACCCGGTGCGGGAACGCGACGCGCTGCTGGATGCGCACGTTCGTCCTGTTGCGCATCGGCTGCGTAAACGCATTGCGCGGCACGATCGAGCCGTCCGGGCGGAGCCGCTGCCGTTCCACCGAGCCCGCGCCCAGGTTGCGCAGGTCGCTGCCGTACGAGGTTGCGGACCGGTCGCCCGCACTCGCGTAATGGATGCCACTCAACTGAAAGCCGTGGCCGACCTGCCAGATCCCGTTCAGCACGACCCGATGGCGCTGATCGCCTTCGGCCAGGCTCCATTCGCCTCCGAGATCCTGAGCGAGCGCGAATGGCACTTCGATTGGCGTCCTGCCGGACACGCCCATGAACGGCGCGCCGACCGCGTTCCAGAAACCACTGAGCGTATACGTGCCCGACGCCTGCCAGCGATGGCTCATCCGCTTCGTGAAGGACGTGACGAGACCGTGATAGGCGGAGCGGCCGTTCTGCAGCGTCATGGCGAGGATGCCGAACTCCGGGTACGGGAGCTTGCTGCGATCGGTGTAGGGATAGTTCACGCCGGTGTTTGGATCGAACGCGATGTTGAGGTTCAAGTGACCCCATCCCTCGTTGGCGCCGCGCGTGTAGACGTAGTCGGACTCGATCGCCATAGAGCTGCCGATCTGCCGCTCGACGCCGATGCTGGTCTGCCACGTGTTGTTGACGTTATAGGTACCGGCCGGCGGGTTGACCTCGCCGCTCGCCAGCAGCAGGCAGGGCGCGGTGCCGGCATAGTTGCGCGCTTTCCACGCCGCGAAGTTCCCCGCCTGCTCCGGCGCCGAGCACGCCGTCGCGCGCGCCTGCTCGAACGTGGGTGGCGGACCGTTGAACGGGTTGGCGGCGAAATCGGGCCTGCCGTCGTTGGTCACCTCGACGAGCGCCACCGTCTTCGACTCGCCGGGATAGGTCCTCGACAGCATCTCGCCGTAGTACTTCCCGACGCCGCCGCGAATCACCGTCATCGGATTCCACTGATACGCGAAGCCGATGCGCGGCTGGATGTTCAGCGGGTTCTGCGGGCGGCCGGCTTGCATGATCGGCAGGAACTGCTGCTGGTTCTGGAACATGTCCCACATCAGGTCGTAGCGCACGCCGAGGTTCATCGTCAGCGTCGCGGTGGGATGCCAGTCGTCCTGCGCCCAGGTGGCGTAGGCCCAGACGCGTTCGGGCTCGCGGCGGCTCTTGTGCACGCCGAGCGTGTAACGTCGCGTGATGCCGGAGATCGCTGCGAGGTTCCACGTATCGACGTTGAACGGGTCGGGGAAGATCTGCTCCATGTTGGCCGGAAGCGGGCCGCCGCGCGCGTCGATCACGCCCATGCACTGCGTGCAGTTGGACGTATAGATCTGCTCCAGGAGGAACTCGCCGCCCGTCTTCAGGTCGTGGCGCCCCTTCGCATCGTAGGAGAGCGTGAAATTGTCCTTCACGCTGTACAGGTTCTGGACGCGGTAGCGCGGCGCCGCGTTGTTGCCGCCGATGGTGAAGCCGGTGAGCGTGATGCGTGGCGACCCGGTGGTGATCGGGCCGAACGGCCCGCCCTTCGACATCCAGTGGTTCGACCAGTGCGTGAGGTTCGATTCGCCGAACAGGTAGCTGGCGTAGCCGGTGAGGAGCTCGTTCACCGCGCGGTTGCTCGGCACCTTCGTCAGCGACACGGCCATGCCGTCGGAGATCGTCCATCCGACGGCGGTCGCGGCGGGATGCTGGTTGTTGCCGGGGCCGAACGGGTCGTTCGTGTTCGTCTTGTTCCCCTTGACCATGACGCGCGTCCGCGGCGAGAACTCGTAGTCGAAGCGGAGCCCCTCGTGCTTGACGGTCGAGGTCCCGTCGAGCGCGACGTCGAAGCGTGGGAACGGCGTGTTCCACACCTCGGTCTTGGGCGCGCGCTCGTACTCGTCGAAGGCGAAGAAGTGCAGCTTGTCGCGGACGATCGGGCCGCCGAACGACGAGGCGAACTGCTGGTTCGTGATCGGGACGACGCGATTGAGCACGGGGTTCGCCGCGTTGAACCGGTCGTCGCGGAAGTTGCCGCGGAACGAGCCGGCGAAGCGGTTCGTCCCCGACTTGGTGATCATGTTCACCTGCACGCCCGACGAGCGCCCCTGTGTGGCGTCGAACCGGTTGGAGATGTACTGGAACTCCGCGATCATCTCCTGGCTGAACGCCGGCTGGCCGCCGCCGCCCATCGTGTTGGCAAACTGCATCCCGTCCACGTTGGTCTGATACTCGCGCGTCCGGTTGGCGTTGCGCGTCTCGAGCGGCTCGGCGGGATTGGCCGACGTGCTGCGGCTCCCGGGCGCCAGCAGCAGGAGCGCCATCCAGTTGCGCCCCTCTGACGGCATCTCCTGCACCTGCAGCGGATCGATGTTGCCACCCAGGCTCGACGTGGCCACCCTCAGCAGCGGCGCTTCGCCGGTGACGGTCACTGTCTCCTGGAGTGTCGACGGCGACATCTGCAGGTTGATCGTCGAGGTCTGTCCGGCCAGCAGCTGGATGCCCGTCCGCTCGACGGTGGCGAAGCCCTGCAGGACCGCGTTGATCCGATAGCTGCCGACGCGCGCCGGTATCCGGTAGATGCCGCGTTCGTCGGTCACCGCGACGAACGTGTTGCCCGTCGCTTCGTGGAGCGCCGTCACGGTCACGCCTGGCAGCACGCCGCCCGTGAAATCCGCGACCGTCCCGGTGAGGGTCGCTTCCTGCGCCGTGAGCCGCGCGGGGAGCAGCAGGATCGCGGCAATCAGAACCAGCGGCCCGACAACATTCGATCTCATTCGACCTCCTGTGATGCCTACGCCGGGGAACTTGAGTGAAACGCGTGGAACCGTCAGGGGCCGAGCGTCGCCAGCGCCGCCGCCATTGCGTCGGTCGGCGCTTTCATCTTCGACAGCGCCTTCGTCGCCTTCTTCACGTCCCGTGACTTCACCCAGAAGATGGCGCCGTAGCGGCCGTGCACGCGCACGGCGTCGAGCGCGGTGATGTTCACCCGGGCATCGGCGAGCACGGCAATCATGTCGGCCACGGCGCCGATGCGATCGTCGCCCTCGACCAGGAACACCTTCTTCGGACCCGTGATCTTCCACCCGGCCTTTTTCGCGGCGCGGCGGAACGCCGCCGGGTCCTCGGGGACGAAATCGGCCTGCGCCTTCCTGCCCGCGGGAAAGGCGGAGAACGCCAGCAGGTTCACGCCTTCGCTGCGCAGCATCGCGAGCGCGCGCGCGCCTTCACCCGGCTTGTTGGGAATGGTGACGTAGAAGTAGTCGACGACGCGCACGCTCTCCGCCATGGAGGACCTCCCGGCGGGAGCGATTCTAGCGGAGGAAGGTGAACTTCGTGATGCCCGAAATGCCGCTGCCCCACGGCCAGAGCATCGAGCCGTTGGTCGGCCTCGCCGTGGCGCGCACGCGGACGTAGTACTCGCGGTTCTGTTCGAGTTCCGCCGTCTTGAACAACGGCATCTTCTGGAAGGTCGTCATCCACTGGCGGATGACCGCTTCGTCTTCGGTCGTCTCGGTCGACTCGACGTGGCCGTCGAGCGTGCGCGTCAACGTCGCGCGCCGCGTCAGGTTGTCGTACTGTACGCTGTTGGTGACAACGGACATCGCAATCGTCCGGTCCACCCACGCCGGCACGTCCTGCCGCAGCTCAATTTCGTAAGTAAACGTGGTCTTCAGGCCGCTGTGCACGGCGTCTTTCACCGCCGGCGTGTAACCGTCGGTCAATTCGAACGACACGAGGACCGCGTCGTCGCGCACCAGGGGCACGATTCTGACGCCTTCGGCACTGTAAAGGGTCGTGACGGAAACGATGCACAGGAGGGCGAGCAGAATCTTCCGCACGTTCCAAATATCGGTCGTACGTGCCGATAACGTAACCAAGGGGGGTGGCGTAACGGTCATGCCGCGAATTGCCGAAAATGTACCACAGAACCTAGATGCTTCACAGGGATTTCGGCCCGAATGCTATGATCTCATCCGGGGCTCTTCACCCCGACTTCATGCGTCGTGCCATTAGAGTTGCGCTCGTAGCGCTCGTCGTGTCCGTGGGGACCGTGTCGTACGCGTCCGCTCAGCAGGAGTTGACGTTCTCGCTCTTCGAGCGGTACGTCGAGTCGCTGCGCGTGGCGGCCAACATCCCCGGGATGTCGGCGGCCATCGTGCAGAACGAGCGCGTGGTGTGGGACAGCGGCTTCGGCTTCGCGGACGTCGAGCACGCGATCCGCGCGCGCGCCGACACGCCGTATCACGTCGCGGGTTTGACGGAGACGTTGTCGGCCGCCATCCTTCTCGAGCAGTGCGTAGAGACAGGACACGCCACGCTCGACGAACGTGTGCAGCAGCGCGTGTCGTCCTACGTGGATTCGAGCGCGACGATGCGCGATCTGCTGGCGCACCGATCGACCAGCGGCTTCAAGTACGACCCGAGCCGGTTCGCCACAGGCCTGACGCCGCTCGCCGAAGCCTGCGTCGGCAAGGGGACGCCTTTCCGCCAGGCGCTTTGGGAAAAGGTCCTCTACCGCCTCAACATGTTCGACTCGGTGCCCGCGGAGAACGTCGGCGACGAGTCGGCGGACGACCGCGTGCAGTTCAGCGCCGGCGACCTCGATCGTTTCAGCGACGTCCTCAAGCGGCTGGCGCTCCCGTACCGCGTCAACGGCAGCAGCGTCGTCGTCAATGCCAGCGTGGGGAAAGGCGTCGACGCCGCCACCGGCGCCATCTCCACGGTGCGCGACCTCGCGAAGTTCGACAACGCGCTCGACAAGGCCGGTGCGCTCCTCAACCGCGACACGCTGAACGCGATGTGGAGCAACCAGCCGGGGACGCCGACCGGGCTCGGCTGGTTCGTGCAGAACTACAACGGCCAGACGCTGTACTGGCAGTTCGGCAACATCCCGGGCGCGTACTCGTCGCTGATGCTCAAGGTGCCGTCGCGGCACCTGACGCTGATCCTGCTCGCCAACAGCGACGGCCTGAGCGCGCCGTTCCCGCTGCAGGACGGCGACGTCAACGCGTCGCTCTTCGCCAGGACATTCCTCCGCCTCTTCGTTGGCTAGGATCTTCGCGGTCCTGCTATCTCTCCTGCTCGCGCCGACCGCCGCGCTGGCGCAAACCGACCTGCTCATCATCCCGTTTGCCGGCGCGAAGTTTCACGGCTCGACCACCATCTTCGGCGGCGAGACGGTCGGCCAGTCCAAGCTCACCTTCGGGGTCTCGACGACCGTCCTCTCCGACAAGTTCCTCGGCATCGAAGGCGACATCGAACAGACCCCGCAATTCTTCGGCAACGGCGTCCGCCAGACCGTGACGAGCAGCGTCGTCACGACGCTGACCGGCAACGTCATCATCGCGGTGCCGAAGGCCATCACGCGGGAGTCGCTGCGGCCGTACCTGGTCTCGGGCCTCGGCCTCATCCACGCCCGGGTGACCACGACCGCCGGCCTGCTCGACACGAAGGCGAACCTGTTGGGCCTCGACATCGGCGGCGGCGCCATCGGGTTGGTGTCGCCGCGGGCGGGCGCGCGCTTCGAGCTGCGCCATTTCAAGAACCTGACGAACGATTCCCGGGCGGTGACCATCGGCGGCACCAGGCTGAGCTTCTGGCGCCTGACGGCAGGACTTGTCCTTCGATACTGAAATGGACGAACCTGCGAATCTACGAATTGACGAATTGGCTTCAGAATCTGCCAATCAATTCGTAAATTCGTCAATTCGTAAATCCGGCAATCTCATTGCACTACGTGCGGTATGAGTTCAGCCATGTCCACAATCAGATACGCACGATTGGTCCCGGTCCTCATGCTTACGGTCGCGCTCGGCACTGCGTCGGCGCAGACCCACGTCGTCGCCCCGCCGAACAAGTACAAGGTGTCGGACGACGTGAAGCTCGGACAGGAAGCGGCGGCGCAGGTCCAGAAGGAGATGCCGCTGCTCAACGACTCGTCGGTCGACGAGTACGTCGCGGGCATCGGCCAGCGTCTGGTGCGCGTCATCCCGGCGGAGTACCAGCACCCCGAGTTCCGTTACACCTTCCGGGTCGTGAACCAGAAGGAGATCAACGCGTTCGCGCTGCCCGGCGGGCCGATGTTCCTCAACCGCGGCATGATCGAAGCCGCGCGCGACGAAGGCGAAATCGCGGGCGTGATGGCGCACGAGATGAGCCACGTGATGCTGCGCCACGGCACGGCGCAGGCCACCAAGGGCGAGAAGTTCCAGATCGGCGCGATTGCCGGCCAGGTCCTCGGCGCGATTGTCGGCGGCACCGCGGGCAGCATCATCGCGAACGGATCGAACCTCGGCCTGAGCACCTACTTCATGAAGTTCAGCCGCGAATACGAGAGCCAGGCCGACGTCCTCGGCGTGCAGCTGATGGCGCGCGCGGGCTACAACCCGCAGAGCATGGCCAACATGTTCAAGACGCTCGCGGCGCAGGGCGGCGGCGGCCCCGAGTTCCTGAGCGATCACCCGAACCCGGGCAATCGCGAGCAGCGCATCATGCAGGAAGCGAAGCTGCTGAACGCGACGAACAATTCCTACGGCAACACCGCTGAATTCCAGCGCGTGCAGGGGCGGCTCAAGGGGATGTCGCCCGCGCTGACCGCGAAGCAGATCGAGCAGCAGCAGCAGCGCCGCGGCAGCGTCGGCACCACGGGTCGCGAGGCCGTGAACGTCGACCCGCCGTCGGGCAGCTTCCGCACGTATCAGCCGAACAACGCGATGCGCGTCAGCGTTCCGTCGAACTGGGGTCCGGTGGAAAGCGGCGGCAGCTCGGTGACCTACGCCCCGCAGGGCGCCTACTTCCAAGGCAACAACGGCGGCAGCGCGTTCACGCACGGCGTCGAAGTGGGCGTCGCGCAGGGCACCGGCAACCTGCAGAACGACACGAACTCGCTGCTCCGCAGCTTCGCGCAGGGCAACCCGCAGCTGCAGCAGTCGGGCAACGCACGCAACGACAACGTCGGCGGGCGCAGCGGCATTACCGTCCAGCTCGCGAACGTCTCCGAGGTGACGGGCCAGCCGGAGTACATCTCGCTCTCGACGACCGAGCTGCGCAATGGCGGACTGCTCTACGTGATCGGCGTCGCGCCGCGCACCGAGGCGGGGACGTACGACAACACGTTCCGTAAAGTGCGCCAGAACATCCAAATCTCGGATCGCTAGTTCAACCTCCAACGCCAACTTCCACACGAGCTCAACTGGAGCTCGCTGGGAGTTGGTGTCGCTTGCTGTTGGGCGTTTGTCTTGCACTCTCTTCCGGGCCAGGTCAGGCAAGACCTGGACAGGAGGAGTTGTAAATGCGATTTCTCATCGCGTCTCTCGTGGTCGTCGCGGTGTTAGCGTTCGGGCCGGCCGCATGGCCGGTGCTGGCGTGGGCGCAGGGCCAGCCCGCGCAGGGCAAGCTCGACGTGGACATCAATGTCGGCCACAGCGGTGGCGGCGGCGCCTGGTGGACCAACCCGATCTGGATCGCGATCGGCGTCCTCGCGCTGGTGCTCTTGATTGTCGTCGTCGCCATGGCGGCGCGCGGCAGCGGAACGACCGTCATCAAGGAATAGCCCGAAAGTCTCGATTTTGCCCTCGCGTGCCGGAGAGGACATTTGTCCTCCCGGCATGCGGCTCGCCTCCCACTTCCCAGCCGATTTTCGATAAGATTCCGCCATTCTGAACAGTCGAGCCTGGCACTGCAGTTGCCCTGTGCCGGCGGAGCCATGATGCGTCTGCAGTCCCTGTCTGTCGCGGTGCTCGTCGGAGTCGTCGCTCTCACCTGCGCGTCGGGTTGCGGGGGCGGACGCTACGAGTCCGACTTCCCGGTCATCATCGTCAACCGGACGGCCAACAGCATCCAGGCGCTGGCCAATGGAAATGCGATCGGCAACGTGGCGGCCGGGCAGTCCACGTCGTTCACGCTGAAGCTGCCGGAGGCGAACGCCAACGTGTTCAGCAACGGCACCGCGCCGACGCCACAGGCCGACGTCACCTTCACGGCGAGGGACACGCGGACCGGCGCCTTGTCGTCGGAAAAGAGCATGACCATTTCGCAGGCTGTGCCGACCTACGTGGCCTTTGAGGGACGAGATTTCCCGAGCACGGGGCCGACCGTCGCCCGGTTCACGTTCTCGCCGACGAACCCGACCATCAACCAGGACGTGTCGTTCAACGCCTCCTCGTCCACGGTCAGCAACGGCACCTTCGTGTGGGACTTCGGCGACGGACAGAACGGCGGCGGCGTCACGACGACGCACAGCTACGCGAGGGCTGGCACGTTCACGGTCACCATGACCGTGACCAGCGACACCAGGGCCACGTCGACCTCGTCGCGAACGATCAACGTGTCCGCGACGCTTCCGCCGACGACGGCCACGTTCACGTTCTCGCCCACCAACCCGACGCTGAACCAGGACGTGATTTTCATGGCCGCGGCGAACACGGGCCCCGGCATTCCGGGTGGTGGTGTCGCAGGAACGTTCTCGTGGGATTTTGGCGACGGCGGCACGGCGACGGGCGCGACGGTCACGCATCGCTACGCGCGCGGCGGCACCTACACCGTGACGCTGCGGGTCTCGACGGAAGCCGGGCTCGCCGCGACAACGTCTCGAACCATCACCATCTCGACGACGCTGCCCACCGGCTCGGCGAACTTCACGTTCTCGCCCACCGACCCGCGAGTCGGCGACGACGTGTTCTTCAATGCCTCGACGTCGACTGTCAGCGGGGGGGGCTTCAGCTGGGACTTCGGTGACGGCTCGAGCGGGTCCGGCGGCACGCCGGTCCACCGTTACTCGAACGCCCGAACATACACGGTGACCCTGACGGTGACGAGCTCGGCCGGGCAGTCGGCCACGATTTCGAAGACGGTTCCCGTCCTGCCCTGAGGGGGGTCGCCGAAGGTCAGGGACGCGCGCCGGTCGCTGCGCGCAGCGCCCGCAGCCGCGACTGAGCGGGCTGAAAGTCGGGGTTGCCCATGACGGCCTCGGCGTAGAATCGCGTCGCTTCGTCACGCCTGCCCTGTGCTTCCTCGATCAGCCCGAGGTGGTAGGCAATCCGCCAGCGCGGCGCGCCGAGCGACTCGGCGAACATCAGCTCACTCCTCGCGTCGGTCAGTTTTCCATCGACATAGAGCGCTGCCGCGTAGGCCTCATGCAGTCCCGCGTGATCGGGGACCAGACGGATCTGCTCCTGCAGGAGGCGTGCGGCGTACGGGATGTTCCCTTCCTCGATCGCCATCTGCGCACGCAGGGCGGCCGCGTCGGGAAACGGGCGGGGCTGGGCGAGGATCTGGTCGAGGAGCTGCTGCGCGTCGACGGGACGATGGTCGTCGTAGGCGATGACGGCGTTGGCCATCAGCGTCGGCGCGTGAGCAGGACAGACGACGGCGAGACGTGCGATCTCGCGCCGCAGGCGTTCGCATTCCGACTCGCGTGCGCCGACGCCGGCGTCGCACCCTTTTGCCTGGAGCGCAGCGAGCGGCTGCAGCAGGCTGGCCAGCTGTGCATCGGGGTTGTAGCACTGCTGCCGCGCCAGCGGCGGAGCGCTCGCGCATGCGCCCGCGAGCGCGGCGGCAGTGAATGCGGCGGCGTATCGCCGGACGGGCATCATCAGCGACCGGACGAACGCAGCACGCTGTCGGCCACCTGCACCATCTGGTACAGCACCGGCGCCAGCGTGGAGACGAAGATCCCGGGAAGGAAGCAAATCACGAGCGGGAACACCAGCTTGACGGGGAGCGCCTGCGCCTGCAGCAGCGCGTGCTCGCGGCGCCGCTGCCGCAGGTCCACCGCCTGGTGCTGCAGCGTTTCCGCCATGCTCGCGCCAACCTGCTCCGCCTGGATGAGTGCCGAGGTGAAGCTGGTGAGCGAGGGAACGTCCACGCGGCGCGCCAGCTGACGCAGCGCCTGCGCGCGGGGAATGCCCGCCAGCACGTCGTGCTGGAAGTTGAGGAATTCCGCCATCAGCGCCCTGCCCGGCCCCTGCGCGCGGACGATTCGCGTCAGCGCGGCGTCGAAGCCGAGCCCCGCCTCCGCCATGGTCGCGAACAACTCGAGCGCGAGCGGCAGGTCCTGCTCGACCGCGCTCACCCGCGCGCGGCGGGCGCTGCGGACGAACAGAGCCGGCACACACGCGGACAGGACCAGCAGAATCCAGGGTCCACCCTGCAGCACGAGGACGAGCATGTCGCCGGCGCTGCCGGGCACGGCCGCCACCATGTCGATGAGCGGCCGCAGCAGCACCAACCGGTAGATCTGGCTGGCGATGACGCCTGCGATCGTGAAGGCCACCGTCGCGGCGGCGAACACCGCGGGCGCGGTCGGACGCCGATACCCGGCGCGCGCCAGCCACTGCGCGAGGCCGCTTCCCGCGCCGAGCGCCTCCAGCGCGGTCGCGGAGAGCGGCGTCTCTTGGCCGTACAGCCGTCGCAAGGCGCGCCGGCGAACGCTCCAGGCCGTCGCGGTGACGTAGAGCGCCGCGATGCCGGCGGCGACGATCGCCAGGCCGAGGGCGTTCAGCACCGCAGCGACCTCAAAACGCACTCCTGTTCAACTTCGACATCCAGATCAGTCCGACGGCCTGGAGCACGATGACCGCCGCGACGAGCGACGTCCCGATGCTCGTGCCGATGAACGCTTCGAGTCTGTCCGGGTTCGTGCGCCACATCAGGAAGCCGAGCACGTACGCCATCACCAGCACGACGGCGACCGACGCCTGGGCCTCGACCGCCTGCGCGCGCACCCGGCGCGACAACTCGATGCGATCGCGCACGGTCTGGCCGACGCTCGACAATGTCGTCGCCAGGCTGCCGCCCACCTCCCAGTGCACCGCGAGCGAGGTCGCAAACAGCCGGAACGTCTCTATGGGTACATGCACCTGCAGCGCGCTGACGGCGCCGCGCGGATCGTCGCCCAGGCGGATGCGGCCGGCGACCTCCTGGAAGTACGGGCGGAGCGGCGGCTCGACTTCCTCGAGCGCCGACTCGAACGCCGCGAGCAGGCTCGCACCCGCGCGCAGCGAGCCGACCATGAGGTAAATCGCAGCGGCCAGCTGCGTCTCGATGGCGTCGGTCTTCTGGCCTCCGACGTGCTCCTCGACGAGATGCGCGAGCACGCCCACGAGCGCCCCGCCGGCGATGCCGATCGCCAGCGGCACCCCGGCGACCAGCCACAGTAGCGCGCCGGCGACGACCCCCGCGGCATACGCCGCCACGCGATGGCGCGGCGGGAACGACGTGATGGCGCGCGCCAGCGCCACCTCGCGAGTCTCGAGCTCGTCCGGCTTCCCGATCATGCGCGAGAGACGCTCGACGGCGAACCGCCTGGTGCGCCGCTCGTACCACACGAAGAAGACGCCGGCGGCGACGGCCAGCACGATGAGCGGCACGGTCACGGCTCCGACTCCCTCGTCCGCTGGAAGAGCGCCGCGGGAATCTGCACACCCTCCTCGCGCAGTTCGTCAACCATCCGCGGCACCACGCCCGTGGCGAAGAACTCGCCGACGACGCGGCGTCCCTGCCGTCCGTGGCGCCGGAACGCGAACAGTTCCTGCATCATCGGCGTCGTCCCTTCGAGGCCGGTAATTTCCGCCACCGACTCGATGCGCCGCACGCCGTCGTCGTAGCGGCGCACCTGGACCAGCAGCTGGATGGCCGAGACGATCTGCTCGCGTACGGCGCGCGACGGCAATTCCGTGCCCGCCATCAACACCATCGTCTCGAGCCGCGCGAGCGCGTCGCGCGTCGAGTTCGCGTGAATGGTCCCGATGCCGCCGTCGTGGCCCGTGTTGAGCGCCTGCAGCATGTCGAGCGCCTCGCCGCCGCGCACCTCGCCGACGATGATGCGGTCGGGGCGCATGCGCAGCGCGTTGATGAGCAGGTCGCGCGCCAGAATGCGGCCGCGCCCTTCGATGTTCACCGGCCGGGTCTCCATGCGCACCACGTGCTCCTGGTCGAGGCTCAGCTCGGCGGTGTCCTCAATCGTGATGATGCGCTCGGTGTCGGGGATCGCTTCCGCCAGCACGCCGAGCAGCGTGGACTTGCCCGCGCCGGTGCCGCCCGAGATCAGGATGTTTCGCCGCGCGCGCACCGCAAAGACGAGGAACTCCAGGATCTCCGGCGACAGCGTGCCGAGGTTGAGCAGATCGTCGCGGCGCAGCCTCCTGCGCCCGAAGCGGCGGATCGAGAGCGTCGGGCCGTCGATCGTGACTGGCGGCAGCGTGGCGTTGACGCGGCTGCCGTCGGGCAGCCGGAGGTCGGCCATCGGTGACGACGTGTCGATGCGGCGGCCGACGCGCGCCGCGATGCGCTCGATCACGCGCACGATGTGGTCGGCGTCACGGAACCTGACGTCGGTCCGCTCGAGCCGCCCGAAGCGCTCGACATAGACCTGATCGGGCGCGTTGACCAGGATGTCGCTGACCGCCGGGTCGGCGAGCAGCGGCGCCAGCGGGCCCATGCCGATTGTTTCGTCCGTGAGCTCTTCGGCCAGCCGCACGCGCTCGGCTTCGTTGAGCGCCACGTCCTCGGACGCCAGCGCGCGCGCCGCGAAATCCTGCACCGCGGACGCGACGTCCGCGCCGTCGCTCTCGAGCAGCCCGCGCTCGCCGATTTCGTCGAGCAGCTTTTCCTGCAGCGCCGCCTTCACCGCCAGGTAGTCGGTTCGCGGCGGCTTCGCGGCCTTGGCGGCGGGCGCCCGGATCGATCTCCTCGCCCGTGGCGCGTCCCGCCCGGGCGGCCACCGCGCGCAAGCGCGCGGCCGCGTCGGGCGTCAGCCGCGACAACTGGCGGCGATTGATGGTGCTCATACGATCTCCTTCCGCTCGCCGATCCTCGTCGCGCTGCGCTCGACCGGGGCCTGCACCGCTGCGCCCTCCCTCTCCGCATCGACAGCCAGCACGTCGAGGTCACCGACGATCTGGTTGACCACGCGCCCGAACCGCTCCCACCGCCGCGACCGCAGGATGTGCGGCGTGCCCGTGTTCATCGACGTGAGGACCCGGTGCTCGTAGGGCACGACATACTCGAGCGTCCGGTCCAGGCGATCCGCGATGTCGCCCGGCTTGAGGTCGCCGAGGAACGACTTGTAGTTGTAATTGAGCACCAACCGCTGGCGCGCCGCCGGCAGCCCGAGGCCGTCGAGGACCGGCAGCAGCCGCGCGGCGCCGGCGATGGCCGGCGCGGTCCCCTGCACGACGATGAGCGCGACGTCGGTGACGTCGAGAATCGTCATCAGCACGCTGTCGAGCATCGGGAACGTGTCGACGATGACGTACTTGAACGACCGGCGCGCCATGTTGATGATGCGTGCGATCGCCTCGTCGTCGACCTCGGCCCCTTCGAGCGCGTCGATCGGCGCCGCCAGCAGGCGCAGGCCCGTGCCGTGCCGAAGCGCGAGGTGCCGCAGCAGCGTCTTGTCGAGGCGGTCGCGCTCGCGCACCGCGTCGACGATGCTCGTCGTCGGCTTCAGGTCGAGCAGCATCGCGCACGTCCCGACTTGCAACGAGGCGTCGATGAGCAGCACCTCGTCGGGATGGCGGAGCGCGAGGCCGCAGGCGACGTTCACCGAGAGCGTCGACTTCTCGACGCCACCCTTGTTGCTGAGAAACGCCGCGACGCGCCCCTGCGCCGCGCGTGGCGTGCCGGCCGCGCGGGCAAACAGGCGGTCCAGCACGGCTCGCAGCTCGGTCGCCGATATCGGCCGCCTGAGGAAATCACGCAGCTGCGCCCGCAGCAGCTCGATGATCGTCGCGCCCTCGGACTGTCCCTGTTCCAGGCGATCGGGCTTGAACGCCCCGACGATCGCCGCGTCCGGCACCAGGTCGTGGAGATCCTTCGAGAGCGCGGCCACCTCGCCGGGGTCGCGGTCGATCTCGATTACCACGAGACTGGGCTGCCGGCGCGTCGCGGTCTCGATCGCCTGCCGGTAGTTGTCGGCGAAGTACGTGATGCCCTGGCGATCAGGGACGCGCGAGAGCGCGCCGCGGAATTCCTCGTCGAGCGAGCCGTCCGCACCGACGATCAGGACGCGGAGGCTCTTGTCGGCGTCGCTCGCTGGTCCCGCGGGCATCATGCGGATCGATCACCGGGCCAGGACAGGCACGAGCACCGGCCCATAGTTGACGGCGCCGTTGCGCCCGAGGTTCCTGTCCAGCAGCTCGGTGATCAGCGCAGGCGGCACGCCGGCGGCGAAACCGGCGGGCAGCATCGCCGTGGCGTTCGTCCCGACCGCCGGCGCGAGGCGCGCAATCGTCGCCGCAAACGGCGCCGTCGGGTTCGGTGGGCAATTCGGCGTACGCGTCCAGGTCACCCGCGCAAAGCCGACCACGCGATCGGGCCCGACGGTCATTGGCGATGAGATGGGACTGTACCGCGGCGCCGCGACGGAGTTCACCGCCTGGCACGGCACGGGAACGGGCGCGACGGGAGCCGGCACGCCGACGGTGCGCAGCGTCGCGACATTCGCGGCGAACCTGCCGACGACGGCACCGGTCGCGCACGGCGGCGTCGCGGGGCCGCTGCGCGTGATCAGCCCGTTCGCGGGGTTGACGACCACGGTGATCGCGACCGGGGCGCCGTTCGCGTTTCCGACGCACGCCCCCGACAGCACGAACGGGGTCAACGCCGGGGTCGCGGGATTGACCTGCGGTACTCCGAGGTGCAGCGCCGGGCGCGTCTCGGCAATCGCCGTCGCCCGCACCGTCAATCCGTCGCGGCGAACCGAGTAGTTCGACGCCGGATCGTCGCCATGGATCGTCGTCGCCTTGCCAAAGGTGAGCGGCAGCGACGGCCCGCTGGATCCCACGTCCGGATCCGTCTGCCCCTCGAGGTCCCGGTATTCGTTCGAGCGGCGCAGACGCACGAGAAACGCGTTCGGATTGGCGCCGCCCGGGTTGAAGTCGTTGCGCGCGTAGGCGCCGGCGCCGCGCTGCGGCTGCCCGCAGACGGTGTCCTGCAGCTCGTAGGCGACGCTCTCGGAGGGAAGGGGATCCGCGTTGTAACAGAACCTGCCGCTGACCATGTCGCCTTCGGGCGCGTTGCCCGGATTCGGCTGGAGGTCCGGCTTGTAGACGTGCACGTCGCGGATGCTCGACGTCTGCATCCCGTGGAGGCTCGTGGCGCCCTCCGTCAGGTCGATGATCGGGCCGGCGCCGAACTGATAGTCCGCGTCCCCATCCGTCGGGTCGAAATTGTCGTCAAACGTCCACCCGACGACGGTCTTGACCGCGGCGCGGCGTGCCCCGTCCGCCAGGACATCGCGCTGCCTGATGCCCTCGATGGCCGCGGCGTCGGCCGCGTTCTGCATCTGGGCCTGCGTGACGTGCGCGTAGCCGATGTCGATGATGAGCGACAACATCGCGCTCATCGCGAAGGCGAACAGGGCGATCTGGACCAGCACGTCAGCGCCTTGGGACCGCGGTCAGCGTCCGCTTCTGCCCCATGATGGTCTCGACCACCTTGTAGGCGCCGGCAGGCGCTCCGCCCGCGAGCTCCGTTTCGTCCTCCCCGAAGCTCTCGGGTTTGGAGAACGGGCTCACCGGCTGCAGGTTCGGCGTGCGGCTGTTCGGCGGATCGTCCGGACGGCCCGAGCGCGGAATGCTCGTCAGCTTCGCATCGACGGCCATCGCCTCGGTCAGCGGCGCGACCTCGTCGGGATCGATGGCGATGACCGCTTCCTGCACCGGCCGCACGCGCGTCGACGCCCCATCGGTCAGCGAGCTCTGGTACACGGGGACGGCGCGCGTCACCATCGGCTCCACCACGACCGCGCTCTGGACGATGACGCGGACGGTCGCCTGCTTGTCCCAGTTCGACAGCTGGGCCTGGAGCGCGAGCTGCTGGCTGTACGGGCCCGAGAAGCCGAATGACTGCCCGCCGCTGCCGCGGCTCGCCTCGATCGGCATGGTCGCGAGCAGATCGAACCGATCGCCGGCGTGCAGGCCGAAGAGGCCGTCGACCTTGTCCGCGGAGATCCGGACGGCGCGCTTCCCCGCCGGGATGCCGGCGACGAGCCCCTCGCGCGTCCCTCTCGGCAGGAAATCGGATTCGGTGAAAACGTAGCCAGGTTCCTTGTCGTGGTCGAGCACGCGTCCGATGACATCCGAGATGCCGACGAGCATCTCCGGGGTCACCGCGCGTGGCGGCAGATAGACGACGCTGAGACGGCCGTGCGCCGCGTCCCACAGGTGATCGCGCCGGACGCGCGTGTAAGCCGGAATCGCCTTCGCCGGCGTCGGCACCGGGATCAGGCCGGCCGTGGACGGCTCCGACGACCTGAGCCTCGACAGATCGACAAGACCGAACGCGGCCAGCGCTCCGACGATCACCACGACCGCCGCGACGGCCGCGACGGCGATCATGGGAGCGGACAACGCCGACGGACCGACCGCACGCCGTGGGGTGACAGGACTCACTCGATTACCTCTCGACGGAAAATGGCCTGCGCGGAGACGACCTTGCGGAACGGCCGCACCGCCTGGCCCGCCAGCGCGAGCTGACGCCCGAGGCCGAACGAGCCGGCGTACGGTCCCACCGCCCCCGGATCGTCGATGGGATCGCCGGGCGCCGCGTTGGTCTGCTGCACGCCGGCATCGTCGGCGACGATGAAGTTCGCGACGTTGCGCGGCAGCGGATCGGCGTCGGTCGGCGGCGACGAGCGGAACCCGGTCAGCCCCGCCGCCTGGAACGGATAGTTGACGCGCAGCGCCACGAGGCCGCGCTGCGGCATCGGGTCCGACTGCAGCGGACCGCAGTCGTCGGCGTTGGCCACGTAGACGAAGCTGAAGGGGCCGCGCAACGGGCAGTCGGCGTCGAGCGTTGCGCGGATCTCCTGCAGCACCGGCACCCAGGTGATGGTCTCGACACCGGACGCGTCGCGCGAGTCGACGAGGGGAATCGCCACCGTCAGCCCCGTCGGCGCGGCCTGGCCGCTAGGCCCGACCGCACTGCAGGCGGCGGCGCCGCCGTCGTTGACCAGCGCCCCCGCGTAGCGCATCAGGTTCGGACGCGCTGCCTCCGTGATCATCAACGGCCGCAGCGCGCGGTTCACGACCGGCATCGCCGCGAAGTAGCCGTCGATGTCGAGCGCGACGGCGGGGTCGTTGAGGTCGACGACGAGGCACGCCGGGTCGAAGACGCGCGCCTTCAGGTCGACGAGGCAGTTCGCGTCGGCCCCCGGGTCGCACGTCAGGGCGTAGTCGAACGTCGCATTCGCGCGTACGGGCGCCACGGCGAGCTCGCGCGCGGCAAGCCGCGCGACGTCCTGCACCGCGTTGGCGTCGAACATCAGGCGGCCGAAGTCGATGGCGCCTGCCAGCAGCAGGTACAACACCAGCGACACGAGGGCGAACTCGACGAGCGCAGCCCCGCGCTCGCCGCCGCTCACTTGTTCTTCGTCTCCAGCACCAGCGACGACAGCGCGCCGTCGCCGCCCACGCTGTCACCGAGCCGCGTCTGCCCGTTGGCCTGCGTGATGGCGTTCACGTCGAGGCCGATGCCCGTCGAGGAGTTGCCGCCGTCGAAGCCCGGCGTGTTCGCCGAGGTCTCGATCGTCTTGCCCGCGACGATCGGGGCGTTGTCGTCGACGTGCGCGCCTGGCATCACGGCCGCAGCAGTCCCCATCATGTCCGTCACCTTGTGGCCGAACAGCGACACCGCCGCCGCGCCGATCAGCGCGACCCCGGCAATGATCAGCGCGTATTCGACCAGCGCTGCGCCCTTCTTCTCCGACAACCGACGCGCGAACTTCGACATCACAGCCTCCTGTCCCACTGCATTGACACGTCCACGCCCGCCGTTACGGCTTCACGAGAGCCGCCGTTCCGGCGAGGACCGAGCGTACCCGTTCGTCCCGATTCGGAAACGCCCACGCCGCGGCGGCCGGCACCGGGGTCCGCACCACCACGGGGTTCACGACCACGATCAGCTCCGTGTCCTGATCGTTCCGGTTGAAGCTCTGAAAAAACCTCCCCAGCACCGGCGTCCTCCGGATGCCCGGCGGCGACGCGGTGTTGGTCGAGGTGTTGTTCGACAGCAGGCCGCCGATGAGCAGCGCCTGTCCGTCCTGCAGCCGCGAGCTCGTTCGCAGCGCGCGGGTCTGGAAGGCCGTCGTCGGCACCGTCGTGCCAGTCGCCTGGCGGATCGTGTCGGTCAGCACCGCGTCGGGCGTGACGACCAGCGGCTGGACGTCCAGCGTGATCGTCCCGTCGTCGCCGACGAGCGGCCGGATCTGGAGCTGCACGCCGAAGGGGACGAATTCAACCGAGCTGAAGACGCCGGGCGTCGCCGCCGCCTGTCCGGTCAAGGTCGTCGTCGTGCCGAAGGCGGGCGCGAACGCGCTCGGAACCGGCACCTCGCCGCCAACCTGCACTTGCGCCAGCTCGCCGGAGAGCACCGTCAGCGAGGGCGACGAGAGCGTCTGCGCGATTCCCTCGCGCTCGAGCAGCGACAGCGCGGCGTCGATCGCGAGCGAGCCGGCGGAGTACTGCAGCTCGTTGAGGAGCGTCCCGTTGAGGAACGAGAACACGTTCTGGATCGCGGGGCCGGCGGTGCCGACGCGCGCGGCCTGATCCCCCTGGACGATCGTCGCCGACTGTGCGGGATTGAGCGACGGCTGCCGGAAGTCCGACAGCAGGAGCACCGCGTTTGGATTGAGCGTGCGCAGCTTGGTCCGGTTCACTTCCCACAGGCGGATGTCGACGCGAACCTGCGGCAGATCCTCGACCTGGATGAACGAGAGGATGTGGCCGTTGGCCGCTTCGATGGCCTTGGCGCGCCCGAGGTTGGTGCGCACCTCGTTGGTCAGGCGGCTCCCGCGCGCGCCGCCGAAGAGCGACGAGGTGGCGCCGCCGCCCAGCTGCGTCTGCGCCGATGATTGCACCTGGGCCTGGCTCGAAAGACCGCCGGCCTCGTCCGCCACCACGCGAATGTCGTCCGCGGTGAGCGTCTGCCCCGCAAACAGCCGCGCGGCGATGGTCAGCACACGCACGAGCGCGACCTGGTTCGGGACGCGCCCCTCGAGCACGAGCGTGTCCGCCGCGTCGTCACGGACGTTGCCGCGCAGCACCCGGCGAACGGTGACGTTCTGTCCACCGATCGGGCGGATCGCTTCTTCAATCTTCTGCTCGGGAAGCGGCGGCAGCGTCTGCAGCTGAATCAGGTTGATGACGGTCCCCGTCGAAGGGACAGTCCCCTGCAGCTGTGCGCTTCCGGGCGCCGGTGGCGGCGCGGGTGCGGCCCCCCCGGCGGGCGGTGCAGCGCCTGGTGGCGGCGCGGCGGGCGGCGAGGCGACGAGCGGCTGCGCCCCGCCCTGTCGCGCGCTGCCGGCGTCGAGGTAGTTGCGCGCGATCGCTTCGGCCGCCATCGAGGCGGTGATGTCGCGCACCGTACCGGTCAGCACGAGTGCATCGCGGTCGGGGGCGCTTTCGACCTCGATCGACGGGTCGATGCTCTTGAGCGCCCGTTCGAGCAGCGACAGGTCGCGCTCGACCGAAAACCTGTATTCGTTCGACGTGCCGTTGGTGAACCAGACGATGAGCGTCGTCCGCCCTGTTTCGCGTCCGAGGATGAGGAGCTCCCGGCTCGAGATGACCTCCGCCGACAGAATTTCCGTGTCGCCGACCGCTATCCGCTGGATTTCCTGGAGGAACATGAGGCGTCGGTACTGGGACTTGATGAGGACGTTCACCGGCGCCGGCGCCTGGGGGTTCAAGGCGGTGGGTACCTGCGCGTACGCGACAAACGGACCCGTGGCGAGCCAGGCAAGGACGGCCGGGACAATGAGGACGCGGGGCACGAGATGCCGGGCGCCTCGGGCAACAAGCCTGCCAGACACCTGCGCGCGAATTTCGCTGGATAACAGTCGTCCCGCCCGAAGCGCAGGCGAAATGTCATCCTGGCGCGATGCTAGTGTCGCCTCGCGGTGATCGCTTCGCACTCGTCAACCAACCCTGTTTAACTTGTTGAAGGCTGGCGGATTGTAGCGGATTTCCGCTCTGGTCGTCCCAAATAAGGTGCCGGGGTGGCACCGCGCCGGTTATTGAGGAAAACGGCCCAGGGCGATCAGCAGATCGAGCTGCGCCCGCTTCAGCAAATCCTCGGCGATCGCCGCCTGCGTTTCGACGTCGCGCGCCTGGCGCTGCGCATCGAGCACCTCGATGTTGGTCGAAGCCCCTTCGCGAAACGCCACGTCGGTGATCATCACCACCTGGTTGGCGCGATCGGCGGCCTGTTGGGCGGCGGCAAACGCCCGCGTCGTGGATGCGACCGCGTCGCGGGCGGTGCGAATCTCGGAAGCCGCTTCCCGCTCGGCGTTGGTGCGCTCGAACTTGATCGCAGTCAGATCCGCCAGGCGCTGGGCTTTCTCGCCGCTGCGCAGGCCGCTGTCGAACACGGGGAGGGCAAAGAGCACCTGCGCGCGCCACGAGAACGCCGTCGCGAACAGCCCCGGCGGCTCCAGCACCGACGGCGTGAAGACGCCGTTCAGCGACGGCAGCCGGTCTTTCCACGAGTCGCTGTAGACGCGCTGCGCGGCGGCCTCGCGCGCGATCAGCAGCTTGATGTCGGTGCGATTGGTAACCTGGCCGAGCTCGTCGGGAATGTCGAACACGGGATAATCCACGGCGTCCACGGGCCCATCGACGCCCACCAGCACGCCGAGCGCCTCCTGCGCGAGCTGAATCGCCAGCAGCGCTTCCTCGACGCGCGTTTCGTTGCTCAGGACTTCCTGCTCGGCGCGCAGGGCGTTGAGGCGGCTGCCGATGCCGCCCTGGAACCGCTGGTTCGCGAACTCGAAATGGGCCTGTGCGTTCTCGCGCGCGCGCGAGTTCAGGTCGAGGACGCGGCGCCGGGCGATGATCGCGAGGTAGGACTGTCCCGCCGCAACCGCCACCTGCCGCTGCACGTCCTTCTCGTTCTGCTGCGCGACCACGATCTGGTCGCCCGCCTGGTTGCGCTGCGCCCAGGCCACCGGCGTCAGGATCGGCACGCCGAGCGTCGGCGTCGTCTGCGTCTGCACCGCCGGGACGATGGTCGATCCCTGGAACTTCACCGGGTTGGAGACGTTGGTCGCCATCGTCAGCGCGAGCGCGGGCAGGGACGAGGAGCGCACCTGCCGCAGGATCGCCTCGGCGCGCATGATGCCGGCGGTCGCCTGCGCGACCGTGGGATTGTTCAGCACCGCGCGATCGATCGCCTGCTGGAACGTCAGGCGCTCGAGCCCCTGTGCCAGCGCCGCCTGCGCAGCAACAAGCACAACCGCGGCGATGGTGAAACCACGAACGCCTATCGGCAAACACGAAGACCGCGAGGAATCAAAGCGCGGCATTGTGCGGCGCTTCGACAGGCGCGGGACCGCGGTCGGCGCCACGCAGCGTCTGAATGACGACATACAGGATCGGGATGAACAGGATGTTGAGGAACGTCGCGAAGAACATCCCGCCGGCGACGGCGGTGCCGACCGAATGGCGGCCTTCCTGCCCCGCGCCCGTGGCGAACACCAGCGGCATCACGCCGAGGATGAACGCGAGCGAGGTCATGAGAATGGGCCGCAGGCGGATGCGGGCCGCTTCGACGGCGGCGTCGAGCACGGACAGGCCCCGGTGGCGCAGCTGCTCGGCGAACTCGACAATCAGGATCGCGTTCTTCGCCGCGAGGCCGATCAGCATGACGAGGCCGACCTGGCAATACAGGTCGTTCTGCAGGCCGCGCGTCCACTGCGCCGACAGCGCGCCGAGCACGGCGAGCGGCACGCCGAGGAGAACGATCAACGGAAGGATGAGCGATTCGTACTGCGCGGCCAGCGTCAGGTACACCAGCAGCAGGGCGATACCGAAGATATAGGCAGACTGCCGGCCCGCCTTGATCTCCTCGAGCGACATACCCGACCAGGCGTACCCGAAGCCCTGCGGCAGCGCCCGCGCGGCGATCTGCTCCATCTCCTGGATCGCCTGGCCCGAGCTGAACCCGGGCGCGGCCGAGCCGTTGATCTCCGCCGAGCGGAACAGGTTGAAGTGGCTGATCACCTGCGGCGCGGTCGTTTCACGCACGCGGACGACGCTTGCCAGCGGCACCATCTCGCCGCCGTTGGTCCGCGCGTAGTATTGGCCCAGCGATTTCGGGTCGGAGCGATAGGCTTTGTCCGCCTGCACGTAGACGCGATACGCGCGGTTGTTGAAATCGAAGTCGTTCACGTAGGTCGAACCCAGGTAGGTCTGCATCGCGTTGGTGATCTCGCTGAGCGGCAGGCCGAGACTTCTCGCCTTCTCGCGATCGATCTCGACTGCCAATTGCGGATCGTTCGCCGTGAACGCGCTGAAGAGCCCGGTCACACGCTGCGATTGCTGCGACGCGCCGACCACCCCGAAGGTCGCCGCGGCCAGGTTCTGGATGTTGGCCGTGCCGCCGCCCTGGTCGAGGACCTCGAACGTGAAGCCGCCAAACGCGCCCAGTCCCTGGATTGACGGCGGCGCGAAGGGGATGACGAAGGCGTTCTGAATCCCGAACAACTGTCCGCGCAATCGCGGAAGAATGCTCTGCAGTCGGTGCTCGTCGCCCGGCCGCTCGGCGAAGTCCTTCAACTTGGCGAAGATCAGTCCCTGGTTCGGCGCGCTCCCCGCGAAGCTGAACCCGGCCACCGAGAACACCGCCTCGACTTCCGGCGTCTTCGCCAGGATCGCTTCCGCCTCTTTCATCACGTTCGCCGTGTACTGCAGCGACGCGCCGGCCGGCGCCTGCGCGATCGTGATCAGGTAGCCGGCGTCCTCTTCCGGGAAGAAGGACTGCGGCACCCGCGCGTAGACGAAATACGTGGCACCGAGCAACGCGATGAACACCACGACCATCGCCCAGCGGACACGCATCAGCCCTCGCACGGTGCGTACGTAGATGTTCGTCCCGCCGTGAATGACGCGTTCCACGCCGCCGAAGAACCTCCCCTTGCCGAGCGTCTCGTGCCTCAGCAGGAGCGCCGAGAGCGCGGGAGTCAACGTCAAGGCGTTGAACGCCGAGATCGCGACGGCAAACGCAATCGTCAGCGCGAACTGCTGATAGAGCCGGCCTGTCGTGCCGGGGAAGAACGCCACCGGCACGAATACCGCGATGAGGACCAGCGCGGTGGCGATGACCGCGCTGAAGACCTCGCGCATGGCGTCCGAGGCCGCCTCGTGCGATCCCTTCCGGTACTCCTGCACGTGCCGTTCGATGTTCTCAATCACGACAATCGCATCGTCGACGACGATACCGGTCGCCAGGACAATGGCGAACAGCGTCAGCGTGTTGATCGAGAAGCCGAGCAGGTGCACGAACGCGAACGCGCCGATGAGCGACACGGGCAGCGTCAGCGTGGGGATGAGCGTGGCGCGCCAGCTCTGGAGGAACAGGAACATCACCAGCACGACCAGCGCGACCGCGATCGCGAGCGTCTTCAGCACCTCGTTGATCGATTCCTGGACGACGGTGGTGGTGTCGAAGGCGACGGCGTACTGCAGCCCCGGGGGGAACGACTTCGAGAGCCGCGCCAGCTCCGCCATCGCGGCGCGGTTCACGTCCAGCGCGTTGGCGGTTGGCAGCGCGATGACACCGAAGCCGACGGCGTCGCGCCCCAGGAATCGAAGGACGTTGCCGTAGCTCTCGGCGCCGAGCTCCACCCGCGCGACATCGGCCAGGCGGACCAGCGACCCCTGTTCGCCCGCCTTGACGATGATGTTCTCGAACTCGGAGCGCTCGTGCAGCCGGCCGGCCGCGCGCACGCTGAGCTGATAGGTCTGCCCTTCCGGCGCTGGCGAATCGCCGACGCTCCCGGCCGCGACGTTGACGTTCTGTTCGCGCAGCGCGTTCACGACGTCGCCGGCCGTCAGGTGGCGCGCCGCGAGGCGCACGGGGTCGAGCCAGACGCGCATCGAGTAGTTGCCCGCGCCGAAGATGAAGATGTCGGCCACGCCCGGCACACGCTTCAGCGCGTCCTTGATGTAGACGTCGATGTAGTTCGAGAGAAAGAGCGAGTCGTACTCGCCCTGCTCGGCATACGCGCCGGCCGCCATCACGAAATTGGTCGCCGATTTCTGCACCGTCACGCCGAGCTGGCGGACTTCCGCCGGCAGCCGCCCGAGCGCCTGGTTGACGCGATTCTGCACGTCGACGGCCGCGATGTCCGGGTCGCGCGTCGTGTCGAAGGTGATGACGATCTGGCTGATGCCGCTGTTGGTGCTCGAGGAGGTCATGTAGAGCATCCCCTCGACCCCGTTGATCGCCTGCTCGAGCGGCGTCGTCACCGCCGTCTCGACGGTCTCCGCGTTCGCGCCCGTGTAGACGGCGGTGACGTTCACCGTGGGAGGCGCCACCTGCGGATACTGGGCGATCGGCATCTGCGGGATGGCGAGCACGCCCGCGAGGATGATGACGAGCGAGCAGACGGTCGCGAGGATGGGCCGGCGGATGAAGGTGTCGACGAACATCAGGCTTCCGGCTTCACTGGAACTCCATCTGCGAGCTTCTGGATATTCGACACGATCACTTTCTCCCCCTCTTTGACGCCGCTGCGGACGACATAGCTGTCGCCAATCAGATCGCCGACGGTGATCGGCTTCTGGCGCGCGACGATGCCGGCCTGCCCCTGTTCGGCGACGAACACGAAGTACTGGCCGCTGATGCGGTTGACCGCGACGACTGGCACCGCGATCGCCGGGGCGTTGCTCCACACGATGCGCGCGCGCACGTACTGCTGCACGCGGACGCCCGGCGGCCGCGTGCGCAGCGTCGCCTTCACCAGGATCGACTGCGTCGCGTCGTCGGCGCGCGGCGCGACGAACGTGATCGGGTTGCTCGCCATGACGTTGCCGTCCATGTCGAGCAGCTCGACGGTCAGCCCCGGGCGCAGCGCCGTCGCGCGCTCGAGCGGCACGCTGATGTACGCCTCGAGGCCTTCAGCCGCGTCGATCGTGGTGATGAGCGTGGCCGGCGTCACGCGATCGCCCTGCCGCACCTCGAAATCGCCGACCACACCGTCGGCGGGCGCGGTCACCCGGTAGTACTGCAGCTGCACCTGGTTCTCGCGAATCTGCGAGTTGACTGCTGCCAACTGCGCGTCAGCGGTCTTCACCGCGGTCTCGGCCTGCTCGAGCTCGGCGCGGCTCACGGCGCCCGCGTCGAACAGCTTCTGCGCCCGTGCGAGCTGCTGGTGCGCGAATTCGAGATCGGCTTCGCGCGATGTCCGCTGTGACTGCGACGCCGCGACGGTCGCCTGCTGCTTCTCCGGATCGATCTGGACGAGCGGCTGGCCGGCGCGGACGCGATCGCCCGCCTTGACCATGATCTGGCGGACGAACCCGTCGACCTGCGGCTGGATGTTGGTCGAGCGCAGCGACCGGATCGTGGCGATGAACTCGCTCGTCTGCGGGATGGGCTTCGGGGCGATGGTCAGGGTCTTGACGTCCATCGCGGGGAATGCCCCACGGCCGCCGGCGGCGCCGGCACCGGCCTGCTGGTCGTTGCCGCCGCACGCGGCCGCTACCGCGACAGCATAGAGAAGGAGCGGGAGGAAGCGGGCACGCATAAGCTGGCGATTTTACCTTGGACGCCGGAAGCGGCCTGCGCGGTCCGGCTGAAGCCGGACCTCACCGATACTCCCCACCGGATGCAGGCGCGGGTCCGGTGATCGGGGTGTGACCCTTGGCGTTCGGCTCAACCGGAGATCCTCAGCAGGATCCGGCTCGAGCCGGACCTTCAGGCCGATGTCCCGACTCTGGCGATCGCCCCCAACAACGCGGCGCGGACGAACGGTTTCGCGAGAAATACCGCTTCTCCGCGCTCGACGTCGGCAAGCGGCTCGGTATCACGGTAGCCCGACATGTAGACCACGCGCAGCATCGGCCGTGCGGTACGGAGCCGGGTCGCGAGCTCCGGTCCGCGGATGCCCGGCATCACGATGTCGGTGAGCAGGACGTCGATCTCGCCCTGGTGATCGCCGGCGACGCGCTCCGCCTCGAGGCCGTCGCTCGCTTCGATCACGACGTATCCCGATTTCCGCAGCATCACCGCCGCCAGGTGGCGCACACCCGGCTCGTCGTCAACGACCAGCACCGTCAGCGACCGTCCGTCAACCGGGTCGGCGGAGATCGTCAACGCGATCGGCGGATGCGGCGCCGCGACCGCCGGCAGGAAGATCTTGAAGGTCGTCCCCGTGTCGGCGCCGGTCACCAGCTCGACATGGCCGCCGCTCTGCCGGACGAACCCGTAGACCATCGCGAGGCCGAGGCCTGTTCCCTTGCCGCGTTCCTTCGTCGTGAAGAACGGCTCGAAGATCCGCTCGCGGATTTCCTCGGGAATGCCGCTTCCCCGATCCGCGACTTCGAGGACGACCACCTCCGCCGGATGCGACGGCATGCGGGCGATGGCGTCCTCGTCGTCCGCGGTGGCGCGCCGCGTGCGCAGCGAGATCGGCCCGCCCGAGGGCATCGCGTCGCGCGCGTTGACCACGAGATTCATGACGACCTGCTCCATCTGCCCTCGATCGGAGGCGATGGGCGGCAGGTCCTGCGCGAAGTCGACGTGCAGCTCGAACTCGGGGCCGAGGAGCCGCGAGAGCATCTGCTGCATGTCGTCGATGACGGCGCCGACCTGCAGCGGCTGCGGCTGCAGCACCTGCTTGCGGCTGAAGGCGAGCAGCTGCCGGGTGAAGCGGGACGCGCGATCGCAGGCGGCGAGGATGTCGTCGAGGGCCTCGCGGCTCGGATCTCCGGGCGGAATCAGCTCCAGCACGAAGCTCGCGTTGCCGCCGATGGTGGTGAGCAGGTTGTTGAAGTCGTGGGCGATCCCGCCCGCGAGCCGCCCGAGCGCCTCCATCTTGTGCGCCTGCTGCGCGTCCTCGTCGCCGCGGCGCCGCTCGTCCTCGATTTCCATGCGCGCGGTGATGTCGCGTGCGACGCCGAACACGGCCGGCCCTTCGGTCCCGCGCGGTCCGATGCCGCGCAGGCGATTCTCGAACCAGCGATAGCTGCCGTCGCGATGACGAACCCGGTATTGAAACGTCGTCGTCGCGGAGCTGCGGAACGCGTCACGCGTCCGGTCCTGGACGCTCTGGAGATCGTCGGGATGGATGAGCGTGTTTCCAAGCGCGATCATCTCCTCCGGCGTGTAGCCGAGCAGGTCGGTGACGCGCGAGCTGACCGATTCGAGTGTTGCGCCTCCATCGTCCGACTTCAGCCGGAAGATGATCTCGTCGATGTTCTCGAGGACCATCGTGTCGAACTGCCGCGACGGTTCGTCCGGCGCCGGCATAGCGGCAGCCGGCTCGGCGCGCGGGGCGCGGGACCGGATGACGAGCACGACGAGCGCCAGGCTCGCGGCCACTGCCCACGCTGTGAGGAGGAGCACCACGCGAATTCTACCTGCTGAAGATGCCTTTCAGTCCCCTGCCGATCGCGCCGAACACCCCCTGGACCGCCCGCTGCACGCGCTGCTTCATGTTGCCCTGGTGGATCGGGCACAGGCGCGACGGGATGTCGTCGCCAGGCTTGAAATACTCAGTGTACGTGGGACACCCCTCCACCGGCCGCAGGTACGACAGGTGGCAGAGGTCTTCCGACCGCAGTTCACCCGGCGGCTCGAACGCGTGCGCGGGCAGGCGCTGCGCCGTGCGGCGCATGAAGTCGGCCCAGATCGGCAGCGCAACGCGCGCCCCGGTGCCCCCCTCGCGAATCCGCTCCGGCTGGTCGTACCCCACCCAGACGCCGGCGACGACGGCGGAGTTGAAGCCGACGAACCACGCGTCGCGGTACTCGTTGGTCGTGCCGGTCTTGCCGCCGACGGCGCCGCGCACGCCGAGGCGCCGCGCGGCCGCGCCCGTGCCGCGGTCGATCACGTCCTCCAGCATCGTCAGCATCTGGAACGCGACCTCGGGCGAGAGCACCTGCTCGCTCTCGATGTTGGTGCGGTGGACGCGCTCGCCGTCCGCGTTCTCGACGTCGATGATCCCGCGCGGGCGCACGCGATAGCCCAGCGTCGGGAACACCGCGTAGGCGGCCGTGAGGTCGAGTGGCGTCACCAGCCCGCTGCCGAGCGCGAGCGACGGCACGTCGGGCTGGTTGGTGACGCCGAGATCGCTGGCGAGCCGCAGCACCGGGCGCGAGCCCACGTGCTGCTGCAGCAGCACCGCGGCGGCGTTGTTCGATTCGAGCAGCGCCTCGCGCAGCGTCAGCGTGTCGCGCTCGTTCGCGCGCTCGTCGCGCGGTATCCACACGCCTTCCGGCGCGCTGACCGCCACCTGCGTGATGCCGGTGAGCGTCGAGACGGGCGACATCCCGCCCTCGAGCGCGGCGGAATAGACGAACGGCTTGAACGCGGAGCCGGGCTGACGCCGGCTGCGCACCGCGCGGTTGAAGGGCGTGCGCGAGAAGTCGGAGCCCCCGACCATCGCGAGCAGGTTACCGGTGCTCGGATCCATCGCGACGAGCGCGGCCTGCAGTCCCTTGCCGCCAAGCTGGCGGAGACCGTCGCGCACGGCGGCTTCCGCGGCGTCCTGGAGCTCGGGCACGAAGCTCGTGTGCACCTTCCAGTCGGGCGGATTGTCGCCGCCGTAGATGTCGCGGAACTGCTGCCGGAGAAATTCCTTCGCGTAGCCCTGGCGCGCGTTCGAGACCGACGAGAGCGGATCGATGTGAATCTGCTCCGCGCGCGCGGCCTGCTCCTGCGCGGGCGTGATCTTCTTCTCCTCGCGCATCCGCTGCAGGACGACGAAGCTGCGGCGGCGCGCGGCATCGTAATGCGTCCAGGGTGAGTACGCCGCCGGGGCACGGATGATGCCGGCGATCATCGCCGCCTCGCCGAGCGTCAACTTCGACGCGTGCTTGCCGAACAGCTTCTCCGACATCGATTCGACGCCGTAGACGCCGCCGCTCAGATAGACGCGATCGAAATACAGCTCGAGGATGTCCTTCTTGCTGAGGAAAATCTCCAGCATCACGGCGAGCGCGGCTTCCTGCGCCTTGCGCGCAAAGGTGCGGACGTTCGACAGGTACAGCGTCCGCGCGAGCTGCTGCGTGATGGTGCTGCCCCCCTGCGTCCCTTCCCGCGACCGGAGGTTGAAGATGGTCGCGCGCGCAACCGCGATCGGATCGATGCCGAAGTGCGAGTAGTAGCGGTGGTCCTCGATCGCGATCACCGCGTCCTTGAAATAGGGTGAAATCTGCTCGAAGGGGACGTCGCGGCGCTGCTCGTCGAGCGGGAACCACGGCCGCCCCAGCGCGTCGTAGAACATCGTCCCGCCGACGCCGCGATTGAGGCGGTAGATCGCCGTGGCGTGGCGGCCGGCCCAGGACAGGACCATCACGACGGAGACGATGACCAGCGCCCCGCCGATGGCGACGATCCAGTCGCGGATGGAGAGGCCCCGCAGCGCCGACAGCCGCACGGATCAATGCTACCCTTTGCCGGTTATGAATCGTCTCGCGCTTACCGCTGTCCTTCTGGCCATCTCGGGTGCAGGGGCGAGTCTGCAAACTCGGCCTCCGGCAGCTCCCGCCCGCCAGGCGGAGAACAGAGAGAGCGAATTCCTGACGCGCATCCGGCGGCTGACGGTCGAGGGGCGAAGAGCCGGCGAGGGGTACTGGGCGCCCGACGGGAAGCGGCTCGTCTTTCAGAGCGAGCGTGAGCCCGGCAACCCCTTCTACCAGATCTATGCGCTCGACCTGACCACGGGCGACACCAGGCGCATTTCGCCCGGCTACGGCAAGACGACCTGCTCGTTCTTCCGGCCGGGCAGCGATGAAATCGAGTTCGCGTCCACGCATCACGACCCGAAGTCGAAGCAGTATCAGCAGGAGGAGCTCGACTTCCGTGCGTCCGGCAAGACGCGCCGCTATTCCTGGGACTACGACCCCGAGTTCGAGATCTATGCCTACGCGGAGAAGACGGGGAAATACACGCGGCTGACCAACGCGCGCGGCTACGACGCGGAAGGAAGCTACTCGCCGGACGGACAGTGGATTGCGTTCACGTCGATGCGCGACGCCTACAACCGTCCGCTCAGCGCCGAGGAGCAGAAGCAGCTCGAGGTCGACCCGAGCTACTTCGCCGAGATCTACATCATGCGCGCCGACGGATCCGGTCAGAAGCGGTTGACCAGCGTGCCGGGCTACGACGGCGGGCCGTTCTTCTCGCCCGACGGCAAGCGGATCATCTGGCGGCGGTTCGACACGACCGGGCTGATCGCCAACGTGTTCACGATGAACCCGGACGGCAGCGACGTGCGGCAGATCACCGACTTCGGCGCCATGAGCTGGGCGCCGTACATCCATCCCTCGGGGCAATACATCCTCTTTGCGTCGAACAAGCTCGGGTTCGAGAACTTCGAGGTCTACCTGGTGGACATCGACGGCAAAAAGGAGCCTGTGCGCGTGACCTACGCGGACGGCTTCGACGGCTTTCCGGTGCCGTCCCCGGACGGCCGCCAGGTGGCCTGGACGTCCACGCGCGCCGGCGGCAGCGAGGGCCAGATCTTCCTCGCGCAGTGGAACCACGAGAAGGCGCTCGAAGCGCTGCGCGCTGCTCCCCCGCGAGTCGGAGTGAGATGACGGCGACTCGAGGTACGTAGTCTATGAAACGCATTCTGATCGCTCTTCTCCTTCTCTCGACCTCCGTCGGTGCGCAGCAGACGGCGGTCGCCTCGCGCACGCGCGCGGCGGTTGAATTCCTCGCCTCGGATCGGCTCGAGGGGCGCGACACCGGGTCGCCTGGCGAGCGACTGGCCGGCGAGTACATCGCGATGCAGCTCGCACGCGCGGGGGCGAAGCCGTTGCCTGGCCGCCGCGACATGTTCATGCCGTTCGAGTTCACCGCGGGCACGCGCGACGGCGGATCGAACCTGACGATTCGCGGCGCCGGCGGCGCGTCGCAGGCGTTTCGCGGCGGCGAGCAGGTGCAGGCGCTCTCCTTTTCCGACGACGCCAGCATCAGCGGCGCCGTCGTCTTTGCGGGCTACGGCCTCGTCGTGCCGGAGTCGCAGGACTTCGGCTACGACAGCTACGCGGGCCTCGACGTCAAGGACAAGATCGTCCTCGTCCTGCACTACTTCCCCGAGGATACCGACGCGAAGACGAAGGCGACGCTTGCGCGCTACTCCGACCTCCGCTACAAGGCGCTCGCCGCGCGCCAGCGCGGCGCGAAGGGCCTGCTGATCGTCACCGGCCCGCGCTCGCCGAACGCGGGACAAACCCTTCGCATGGCGTCCGACACCGCACTATCGGGGTCCGGCATTCCGGCGGCCACCATCAGCGGAGCCGTGGCGAACGCGCTGTTCGCCGGGGCCGCAAAGACGCTCGCCGCCGCGCAGGAGGAGTTCGACTCCGGCAACCCGCATGTCGCCGGCTTCGCGCTGGCGACCTCGGTCGACCTCGCGACGAAGGTCGTGCGCGAGAAGCAGACGGGCCGCAACGTCGTTGCTTACCTGCCCGCCGATCCCGCATCCCGGGTTCCGGACGCCGGCCGCCCCTGGGTGATCGTCGGCGCGCATTACGATCACCTCGGTCACGGCATGCGGGGCACCTCGCTCGCCGACAAGACCGAGGCGGGCCAGATTCATCACGGCGCCGACGACAACGCCTCGGGCACCGCGGCCGTTCTCGCGATCGCCGACGCGCTCGGAAAGCAGCGGATGCGCCGCAACGTCATGTTCACGCTCTGGTCGGGCGAGGAGATCGGACTCGTCGGCTCCAACGCGTTCGTGACGACTCCACCGGTCCCATTGGCGCAGGTCGCCGCGTATCTCAACTTCGACATGGTCGGACGGATGCAGAACAACCGCCTGGCGGCGGACGGCGTCGCCTCGAGCCCGGTCTGGTCGCGCATCCTCGAGCGCGCGAACGTGGCCGCCGGATTCGACCTCGCCACCAACCCGGACCCCTATCAGCCCACCGACAGCTCCAATTTCAACCAGGCCGGCTTGCCGACGCTCTTCTTCACGACCGGCTCGCACACCGACTATCACCGTCCCAGCGACACAGCGGACAAGATCGACTACGAGGATCTGGATCGCATCGTCGATTTCGCGGCCGCGGTGATCCAGGCGGTTGCCAACGTCGACATGGCGCCCGAGTTCACGAAGGTGGAGCCCCCGCAGACCGGCGCGACGCTCGCCGGGGTGAGGGTGACGACGGGGACGATTCCGGATTACACGACCGAGACGAAAGGGCTGATGCTGGCGGGTGTGGTCGGCGGCGGCCCCGCCGAGAAAGCCGGCCTGATGAAAGGCGACGTCATCATCGAGATCGCCGGCCAGTCGATCACGAACATCTACGACTATACGTTCGCCCTCGAGCTGCTGAAGGCCGACACGCCGGTGAAGGTCGTGTTCACGCGCAACGGCGACCGCCGGGAGGTGCAGCTCACGCCGGCCGGTCGTCGGTAAGCAGCTCCGTCGCCCGCTCTTCCATCGGATCGACCGCGTGCGCGACCGGCCCCTTCGCGCGCGCGTAGATGTACGCCACGGCGAAGATGGCGACGATCACGCCAAGCGAAATGGCTCGCGGCACCTCGAACGCCACATAACCGGCCGCGTACAGATACTCGAGGGCGAGCTTCACGCCTACCCACGCGATGATCACGAACGCGGCGTCGACGAGCGTCGGGTATTTCTGCACCAGGGAAATCAACTGGCCGACGACGAGACGCAGCGCGACGATGCCGAGCACGCCGCCCGTGATGACCACCCACCTCTTGGGCGACATGGCGACCGCCACGAGAATGGAATCGATGGAGAACGCCAGGTTGACGAGCTCGACGCGGACGATCGTCGCCCACAGCGCCGACAACCCGAGCATCGGCTTGGCCGCCGGAGGCGCTCGACGATCGGTGCCCGCTTCATGGCCGAAGAAGTGCGCGTAGGTCAGGTACAACAGGTAGAGACCGCCGACCAGCTTCACCCACGCCAGTTGAATCAGGTAGACCGCCAGGAGCGTCGCGACGATGCGCATGGCGAATCCGCCGACCAGCCCGTAGCGCAGCGCCTTCTTGTGCTCGCGGCGCGGCAACCCCAGGACCATGACGGCCATGACGAGGGCGTTATCCGCGCTCAGCAGACCTTCGAGCGCGATGAGCAGACCGATGGTGACGAAATCAGACGCCTGGATGTCCAAGACCTCAATGCTACCGGGTTTGACCAGGGCAGACGCCACCGCTCTGAGTCACGCGCGCGGCGTGTGGGTACTCCGAGTCCAGTACGAGGTCGCACCTGACTCCGGCTGCGTGGCGGGCTGACTCATCACCTTGACATACATCGTATCAAGACCTAGACTCGGATCGTGTAAGCCAACGCGTTGATACGACTCAGCTTTGGGATTGTGGGGTATGGCTTTCGATCAGGACTTGTTTCTCATCAGCATGGCGGCCGAGATGCTGGGCATGCACCCGCAGACGCTGCGGAAGTACGAGCGCCTCGGCCTGATTCAGCCGTCGCGCACCATCGGCAGCATGCGTCTGTACACGCGCGAGGAGCTCGAGCGGCTGCGCCTGATCAAGCATCTCGTCGACGAGCTCGGCATCAACCTCGCCGGCGTGCAGCGGCTGCTGTCGATCGCGGAGGTCGTGCACCGCATCCAGCCGCTGATCGACGAGAACGCCCTGAGCACCGGCGCCGGCCGCCGGCAGCTCATGTCCGAGATGCGACGGCTCAACGAGATGGTGGGACTGTAGCGTGGACTTCAAAGACTATTACGCCACGCTCGGCGTGACCAAGAGCGCGACCGAGAAGGAGATCAAGCAGGCGTTCCGCAAGCTCGCGCGCAAGCATCACCCCGACGTCAACCCGAACGACAAGGTGGCGGAGGCGAAGTTCAAGGAGATCAACGAGGCGTACGAGGTCCTCGGCGATCCCCCGAAGCGCAAGAAGTACGACGAGCTGGGCGCGAACTGGCGCGCCTACGAACAGGCCGAGCGTGCCGGCGGCCCGAACCCGTTTGGCGGCCAGTGGAACACGGGCGGCGGCCAGGGCGGCTTCCGGACGATGACCCAGGAAGAGATGGAGGAGATGTTCGGGGATCAGAACCCGTTCTCCGACTTCTTCACCACCTTCTTCGGCGGCGGCGGCTTCGGCCAGCAGGAAGGGTCCGCGCGCGGAGGCGCGCGCGGGCGCGGGCGCCAGCGGCCGGGGCGCGACGTCGAGCACGAGATCGAGCTCTCGCTCGAGGACGCCTATCACGGCAGCACCCGCCGGCTGTCGCTCAAGCACGACGGACATGCACGCACGGTCGACGTCCGCATTCCCGCCGGCGTCGGCGACGGCTCGCGCGTGAGGATTTCCGGCGAAGGCGAATCGGGAATCGGCGGCGCGGCGTCTGGAGATCTGTACCTGCGGGTCCGGCTCGCGCCGCATCCCCTCTTCGAGCGGAAGGGACGCGACCTCTATGTCAAGGCCGCGCTGCCGGTGACGACCGCGGTCCTCGGCGGTGAAGTCGAAGTGCCGACGATCTCCGGCAAGCCGGTGCGGCTGAAGATCCCGGCGCTGACGCAGAACGGCCAAGTGTTCCGCCTGAAGGGATACGGCATGCCGGCGGTCGGCAAGGGCGACGACAAGGGCGACGCCTACGCGCGTGTCGAGATCCAGCTGCCCGCGGAGCTGACACCCGAAGAGCGCCTGCACTACGAGGCGCTGGCGAAATTGCAAGAAGGGGGCGCGAAGACACACAGCGCCGCATAGGAGGCTGGCGGCGGCGATCGGCCGCTGACGGTGAGACGCGATGGACTTCAAGAAACTGACGGAAAAGGCCCAGGAAGCGGTCATGACGGCGCAGAATCTCGCGTCGGAGATGACGCATGCCGAAATCACGCCGGAGCACCTGCTGGTCGCGCTCGCGGAGCAGGAGAACGGCATCGTGCCGTCGCTGCTGCGCAAGATGACGCTCGACCCGGTGCAGGTCGCCGGCCAGGCCCGGATGCTGTTCGAATCGATGCCCAAGGCGTATGGCGCCGACGTGCGCCTGTCGCCGCGCATGAACCTGATCGTGCAGTCGGCGCAGGCCGAGGCCGCGCGGCTGCAGGACGAGTACACGAGCACCGAGCATCTCTTCCTCGCGCTCGCGAGCGAAGCGGGCCGCTCCCCCGCCGCGCAGCTGCTGAAGCGGCTCGGCGTCACGAAGGACACCCTCTACCAGGCGCTCACCCAGGTCCGCGGCAGCCAGCGCGTCACGTCGCAGAATCCGGAGTCCACCTACGAAGCGCTCGCCCGCTACGGCCGCGACCTCACCGAGCTGGCGCGCAAGGGCAAGCTCGATCCGGTCATCGGCCGTGACGAGGAAGTCCGCCGCGTCATCCAGGTGCTGTCGCGGCGCACGAAGAACAATCCCGTCCTCATCGGCGAGCCCGGCGTCGGCAAGACCGCCATCGTCGAGGGGCTCGCGCAGCGGATCATCCGCGGCGACGTGCCCGAGGGGCTGAAGAACAAGAAGATCTTCGCGCTCGACATGGGCGCGCTGGTCGCCGGCGCGAAGTACCGCGGCGAGTTCGAGGAGCGGCTGAAGGCGGTGCTGAAGGAGATCACCGATGCCGAGGGGCTGATCATCCTCTTCATCGACGAGCTGCACACCGTCGTCGGCGCGGGCGCCGCTGAGGGCGCGATGGACGCGTCGCAGATGCTCAAGCCGATGCTCGCGCGCGGCGAGCTGCACACGATCGGCGCCACGACGATTGACGAGTACCGCAAGCACATCGAGAAGGACGCGGCGCTCGAACGGCGGTTCCAGCCGGTGATGGTCGGCGAACCGACCGTCGAGGACACGATCTCGATCCTGCGCGGTCTGCGCGAGCGCTACGAGATCCATCACAACGTCAAGTTCAAGGACGCGGCGCTCGTCGCCGCCGCGGTCCTCTCGCACCGCTACATCTCGGACCGGTTCCTGCCGGACAAGGCGATCGATCTCATCGACGAGGCCGCCTCGAAGCTGCGCATGGAAATCGACTCGATGCCCGCGGAGCTCGACGAGGTCCGCCGGCGGGTGATGCAGCTCGAGATCGAGCGCGAGGCGCTGCGCAAGGAGAAGGACAAGGCGTCGGTGGAGCGGCTGGGCAAGCTCGAAAAGGAGCTCGCCAACCTGAAGGAGGAACAGTCACGCCTGCAGGCGCAGTGGCAGCAGGAGAAGGACGCCATCAAGGGGACGAGCGATCTGAAGCAGCAGCTCGAAGACGCGCGCCAGGAGCTCGCGCTGGCGCAGCGCGCCGGCGACTACGCGAAGGCGTCCGAGCTCCAGTACGGCCGCATCCCGGAGCTCGAGAAGCGCATCCACGATGCCGACGCGGGCAGCGCGCAGCCGTCGACCCGTCCGCGCATGCTGAAGGAAGAGGTCGACGAGGAAGACATCGCCGAGGTGGTGGCGAAGTGGACCAACATCCCGGTGAGCCGGCTGATGGAAGGCGAAATCCAGAAGCTGATTCACATGGAGGAGCGCCTGCACAAGCGCGTCGTCGGCCAGGACGAAGCGATCAGGGCGGTCTCCAACGCGATGCGCCGCGCGCGCGCGGGGCTGCAGGACCCGAACCGACCGCTCGGCAGCTTCATCTTCCTCGGGCCGACCGGCGTCGGCAAGACCGAGCTCGCGCGCGCGCTCGCCGAATTCCTGTTCGACGACGACCAGGCCATGGTTCGCATCGACATGTCCGAGTACCAGGAGAAGCACACGGTCTCGAGGATGATCGGCGCGCCTCCGGGGTACGTCGGCTATGACGAGGCCGGGCAGCTGACGGAAGCCGTCCGCCGCCGCCCCTATTCCGTCGTGTTGTTCGACGAGATCGAGAAGGCGCACCCCGAGGTGCTGAACGTCCTGCTCCAGCTGCTCGACGACGGGCGCCTGACGGACGGCAAGGGCCGCACGGTGGACTTCAAGAACGTCGTCGTGATCATGACGTCGAACCTCGGGAGCCATTTCATCTCGGAGAACGCCGGTGAGGTGAACGAGGGCGTGCGGCGGCAGGTGACCGAGGCGCTGCGGCAGCATTTCCGGCCGGAGTTCCTCAACCGCGTGGACGAGATCATCTTCTTCCATGTGCTCGGGCTCGAGCACATGAAGCAGATCATCGACATCCAGGTGCACGGCCTGCTGAAGCGGCTCGAGGATCGCAAGATCCACGTGGAGCTCAGCGATGCCGCCAAGCGCTTCATCGTCAGCGAGGGTTACGATCCGATGTACGGGGCGCGGCCGCTCAAGCGGACGATTCAGCGGCGGGTGCTGGATCCGCTGGCGATCCGCGTGCTGGAAGGCGACTTCCGCGAAGGCGACCGCGTGACGGTGGACGTCGGCGACAATGGGCTGGTGTTCGAAAGAGCCGGCAGCGGGCAGCCGGCCACGGGTAGCAAGACGACAGTGTAAGCATGGCAAATCTACGCACTCCTTCGGGGATGAACCCGCGCGACAAGCGGACGGGCGGCGAGCGGCGCTCCTTGGCGCCCGGCCGTCCGGGCGGCGCCGTCTGGTACATCCTCGGCCTCCTCTTCCTGCTCGCGCTCGCGCAGGCGTGGTTCATGGCGCCGGCGGGACGCCAGATCTCCTACAGCGAGTTCAAGCAGGCCGTCCGCGCCGGGCAGGTGGCGGAGGTGTTTGTCGGCGACCAGACGATCCGCGGCACGTACAAGCGCGAGACCAACGGCGGGCGCGGCTTCAACGCGACGCGCATCGAAGACCCGAAGCTCATCGAGGACCTCGATGCGGCGAGCGTGAAGTACACGGGCGAGCTGGTCAGCCGGTGGCTGCCGGAAATCCTCGGCTGGATCGTCCCCCTGCTGCTGCTGTTCGGCGTCTGGAGCTTCTTCTTCCGCCGCATGAGCGGCGCCGAAGGCGGCGTGATGTCGTTCGCGCGCAGCAAGCACCGCGTCTTCTCCGAAGACGACGTGAAGGTGAGCTTCGCCGACGTCGCGGGCGTAGACGAGGCCGAACAGGAGCTGAAGGAGATCGTCGAGTTCCTGAAGAACCCGAAGAAGTACACGACCCTCGGCGGCCGCATCCCGAAAGGCGTGCTGCTGGTCGGGCCGCCCGGCACGGGCAAGACGCTGCTGGCGCGCGCGGTGGCCGGCGAAGCGAAGGTGCCGTTCTTCAGCCTCAGCGGCTCGGAGTTCGTCGAGATGTTCGTCGGCGTCGGCGCGGCGCGCGTCCGCGATCTCTTCTCGCAGGCCGAGGCGAAGGCGCCGTGCATCATCTTCATCGACGAGCTCGACGCGCTCGGCCGCGCCCGCGTGCAGAGCCCGATGGGATCGCACGAGGAACGCGAGCAGACGCTGAACCAGCTGCTGGCGGAGATGGATGGCTTCGACTCGCGCAAGGCGACGATCATCATGGGCGCGACCAACCGCCCCGAGGTGCTCGACCCCGCGCTCCTGCGCCCGGGCCGCTTCGACCGCCAGGTGCTGGTCGACAAGCCCGACGTCAAGGGGCGCGAGGAAGTCCTGCGCATCCACACGAAGAACGTCAAGCTGTCGACCGAGGTCGATCTCAAGGTCGTCGCCGCCCGCACCGCCGGCTTCGCGGGCGCCGATCTCGCCAACCTGGTCAACGAGGCGGCGCTGCTCGCCGCGCGCAAGGACAAGACCGCGGTCGAGGCGCGCGATTTCGACGAGGCGATCGATCGGCTCATCGCCGGGCTCGAGAAGAAGCGCGTGATGAGCCAGAAGGAGCGCGAGATCGTCGCGTATCACGAGTCGGGCCACGCCATTGTCGCGACCGCCATCCCGGGCATGGACCCGGTGCACAAGATCTCGATCGTGCAGCGCGGCTTCGGGCGCTCGGCTACACGATGCAGCTGCCGCTCGAGGACCGCTACCTGATGCAGCGGCGCGACCTGCTGAATCAGCTCGCGGTGCTGCTCGGCGGCCGCACGGCGGAAGAGATTGCGCTCGGCGAAATCTCCACCGGCGCACAGAACGACCTGCAGCGCGCCACCGACATCGCCCGTGCGATGGTCACCGAATGGGGCATGAGCGACGCGCTCGGCGCCATCAACTACGACGGCCACAAGCGCAGCAAGTTCCTCGACATCCCCATCGGCCCCGAGCGCGGCGCCTACGCCGAGGACACGGGCCGCCTGATCGATTCGGAAGTGAAGCGCATCATGACCGACGCCCACGAGGAGGCGCGCCGCATCCTGACGGGCAAGCGCGACTCGCTCGAGAGCGTGACGCGGCGGCTCCTCGAGATCGAGGTCATGGAGGGCGCGGAGCTCAGGGACATGATGGGCGTCGGGCCGGCGCCGCCCACCTCCGAAACAGTTCCCCTGCCGACGAATGAGCTGCGCTGAGGAGCGGGCCGCGGGCCCGCAGGCAGTCCACGCTTCCGTGTGCTAGGTTCTCCGTTCGTGTTCAGGTTCGGTTCGCTGTTCCTGGTTCTGATGCTCGCCGTTCCGGGTCCGGCACGCGCGGACTGGCTGTTCGGCGGCTACATGGGCGCGGCGGGCACCTCGTCGAACACGCTGGCCGTTACTCCCGCGTCCACTCCGCCGTTCTCGATGAGCGACGTCGCCTACAAAGGGCAGGCGTTCCGGTCGCCGTGGTACTACGGCGTGCGCGCCGGGTGGCTGCCGGCCGCGACGAAGGGCGCCGGCGTCGAGATCGAGTGGACGCACGCCAAGGCGATTGCGCAGATCGATCCGCGCGCCTCAGACCTGAACGCCTTCCAGCAGTCGCACGGGCTCAATTTCCTGCTCGGGAACCTCGCCTATCGCTTTCCCGCCGCGTGCAGCGGCCGGTGCACGGCTGTCGTCCGTGGCGGCGCCGGCATCTCGACGCCGCACGTGGAGTCGACCTTTCGCAACGTGCACCAGGAGCAATATCAGCGGGGCGGCTTCGCGTGGCAACTCGGCGGCGGGCTCGAGTATCACGTCTGGCAGTTCCTCTACGGCATCGCCGATGCGCGTATCACGCGCGTCGCCGAACATCACCTGCGCGGCGCCGGCGTCGAGATTGCCGGCTCGTTCTTTACGCGCCACGTCGACTTCGGCGTCGCGTTGCGGCTCCCGAACCGTTGACGGCGATCCATCTCCGACGCATCGTTGCCGCGCTCGCGCTCGCGGCCTCTCTGTTCCTGTGCCCCGCCCCGGCGGCGGCGCAGTCGATCGCGTCGCTCTTCACGAGCCTTCCGGCAGACTTCGCGCACCTCTTCACGCCAGCCAACGGGGCGATCGTGGGCGCCGGCGGCGCCGGCAGCCTTGCGCTTCACCCGCAGGACGACGAGATCGCGGCAGATATCTACCAGCCGTCGGGCGGCCGCCACGATTTCTTCCGCGCCGGCGCGACGATCGGCGATGGCGTGGAGCAGAACGCGTTCGCGCTCGGGACCTACGTCGTCGGCCGTGTCTGGCGCCGTGCCGGAGTCGCATCGACCGGCGCGGATCTGATCGACGCGCAGATCGTCAACGCCGTGTTGACGCAGGGCATCAAGGCCGCGACCCATCGCACCCGTCCCAACGGCGGCAGAAGCTCCTTTCCGTCGGGTCACACCTCCGCCAGCTTCGCCACCGCGGAAGTCATCCGCGAGCATTACGGATGGAGATGGGGCGCGCCGCTCTACGCGCTCGGCGCCTACGTCAGCGTGTCGCGGATGGTCGACAACAAACACTGGGCGTCGGACGTGATATTCGGGACGGCGATCGGGATCGTGTCCGGCCGCGCGGCGAGTTTCGGGCACGGTCCGCAGCGTGTGTCGGTCGCGCCATCCATTCTGCCCGGCGGGTTCGGAATCGCCGGGTCGATTCGCCGTTGGGGCCGACCTGAAGGTCGGCCTCTACGGCTACATAGGCCTCGGCGCTCTAATCGGTGACGCAGCCCTCTGACGCCGGCTTGACGAGCCGGATGTACTTGGCCAGCACGCCGCTCGTCGCCTTCGGCGCCGGCGCTTTCCACGATGCGCGGCGCTTCGAGAGCTCCGCATCGGTCACCTCGACCCCGATCTCGCATTTCGCCGCGTCAATGGTGATGCGATCGCCGTCGCGCACGAGGCCAATCGGGCCGCCCTCCGCCGCCTCCGGCGTGATGTGGCCGATGATGAAGCCGTGCGAGCCGCCGGAGAAGCGTCCGTCGGTCAGCAGCGCGACGTCCTTGCCGAGGCCGGCGCCCATGATCGCGGACGTTGGCGTCAGCATCTCGGGCATGCCGGGGCCGCCCTTCGGACCTTCGTAGCGGATCACCACGACGGAGCCCTTGGCGATCTCGCCCTTCTCCAGGCCCGCCAGCATCGCCTCTTCCGAGTCGAATACCTTCGCCGGACCCGAGAAACGCTCGCCTTCCTTGCCCGTGATCTTCGCGACCGCACCGTCCGGCGCGAGGTTGCCGCGCAGAATCCGCAGGTGGCCCCGCGGAAAGACGGGCTTCTCGATCGGCTGAATCACCTGCTGCCCCGCCTTGAGCGGCGGCACGTCCTGCACGTTCGCCGCGATCGTCTTCCCGGTGACCGTCATGCAGTCGCCGTGGAGGAAGCCCTTCTCGAGGAGGTAGCGCATCAACGCGGGGGTGCCGCCGGCCTGGTGCAGATCGTCCTGCACGTAGGTCCCGCTCGGCTTGAGATCGGCCAGGAGCGGTACGCGGTCGCTCGCGCGCTGAAAGTCGTCCAGCGCCAAGTCGATGTTCGCGGCCTTCGCCATCGCGATGAGATGCAGCACGGCGTTGGTCGACCCGCCGACCGCCATCACCAGCACGAGCGCGTTCTCGAACGACTTCTTCGTGACGATGTCGCGCGGCTTGAGATCCTTCTCGAGCAGGTCGTGAATCGCCGCGCCCGCGCGACGGCATTCGTCCTTCTTGCCCGGATCTTCCGCCGGCGTCGACGAGCTGTACGGAAGCGACAGGCCGAGCGCCTCGATGGCGGTCGCCATGGTGTTCGCCGTGTACATGCCGCCGCACGCACCGGCACCCGGGCACGCATGCGTGACGATGTCGAGCCGCTGCTCGTCGGTGATGACGCCGGCGAGATATTCGCCGTACGACTGGAACGCCGAAATCACGTCGCGCGGCTTCCCCTGCGCGAAGCCGGGCCGAATCGTCCCGCCGTACACCATCAGCGACGGGCGGTTGAGCCGCAGCATCGCCATGACGGAACCCGGCATGTTCTTGTCGCAGCCGGGAATGGTGACCACCCCGTCGTACCACTGCGCGCCGACGACGGTCTCGATCGAATCGGCGATGAGGTCGCGCGAGGGCAGCGAATAACTCATCCCCTCGGTGCCCATCGAGATGCCGTCGCTGACGCCGATGGTGTTGAACCGCAGGCCGACGAGACCCGCCGCCTGCACGCCTTCCTTGACATGCGCGGCGAGCCTGTCGAGATGCATGTTGCAGGTGTTGCCTTCCCACCACATGCTGCAGATGCCGACTTGCGGCTTCTGCAGATCGGCCGGCGTCAGGCCGGTGCCGTACAGCATCGCCTGCGACGCGCCCTGGCTGCGCGGCTGTGTAATCCGTGAACTGTACTTGTTCGCTGCCACCTGTCACCTGCTGCCGGGTCCGAAAGGACCCGGCCTACCTTGACTGCCAGCTGCCCGCCGCCAGCTGATTACACCGTGACCGGCGCCGGGATGTTGACCGGATCCAGGAATGGCATCATCGAACGCAGCCGCGCGCCGACGATCTCGACGGGGTGTTTCGCTTCCTGCGCGCGCAGCCGCTTGAAGTTCGGCAGGCCTGCCTCGTACTCGGCCATCCACTCGTTGGCGAACTTGCCGCTCTGGATGTCCTTCAGGATCTGCTGCATCGTCTTCTTCGTCTCTTCCGTGACGATTTTCGGGCCCGCCGTGTAGTCGCCCCACTCCGCCGTGTCGCTGACCGAGTAGCGCATGTAGGCCAGGCCGCCGCGGTAGAAGAGATCGACGATCAGCTTCAGCTCGTGCATGCACTCGAAGTAGGCAATCTCGGGCTGATAGCCCGCGTTCACCAGCGTCTCGAACCCCGCCTTCATCAGCGCGCTGACGCCGCCGCACAGCACCGACTGCTCGCCGAACAGGTCCGTCTCGGTTTCCTCGGCGAACGTCGTCTCGATGATGCCGGCGCGCGCGCAGCCGATGCCGCGGCCGTACGACAGGGCGAGCGCCTTCGCGTTGCCCGTGAAGTCCTGGTGCACGGCGAGCAGGCCGGGCACGCCGCCGCCCTCCGGGAAGATCTCGCGCACGCGATGGCCGGGCGCCTTCGGCGCGATCATCGTCACGTCGATGTCCTTCGGCGGCACGACGAACCCGAAGCGGATGCTCAGGCCGTGGCCGAACATCAGCATCTTCCCCTTCGTCAGGTGCTGCTTGATGTCGGCGTTGTAGACCTCTTTCTGCTTCTGATCCGGGATCAGGATCATGACGACGTCGCCCCAGGCGGCCGCCTCGGGCACGGTCATCACGCGCAGGCCCGCGTTCTTCGCCTTCTGGATCGACTGGCTCGTCGAGTGAAGGCCGACGACGACGTCCACGCCGCTGTCCTTCAGGTTGAGCGCGTGCGCGTGCCCCTGCGAGCCGTAACCGATGATCGCGACCTTCTTCCCCTGAATGAGGCCGAGATCCGCGTCCTTGTCGTAGTACATCGTCGCCATGAACAATGCTCCTGGTGTCAGGCGGACCTGAAGGTCCGCCTCGACGTTCGATGAGGGACCTGAAGGTCCGCCTGCGTTCGATGAGTGTTGACGAGCCCCTAAGAATAACGGATTAGCCCGCGGCGGACAGCGCGGTGTCGCCGCGGCGCATCGCGACCTGCCCGCTGCGCACCATCTCGATGATGCCGAGCGGCTCGAGCCGCGCGATCACCGAATCGACGTGCGGCGGCTCACCGGTAATCTCCAGCGTCATCGTCTGCTCACCGGTGTCGACGATGTGCGCCCGCGTTTCGTCGACCACGCGCAGCAGGGCGGCGCGATCGTGGCCGGCGACCGCGACCTTGACGAGCGCCAGGTCGCGCGTGACGGCCGGCACGGCGCCGAGGTCCTCGACCTGCAGCACGTTGACCAGCTTGTAGAGGTAGGCGCTGACGCGCTCCGCGCTCGCCTGATCGCTGTCGATGACGATCGTCATGCGCGAAATGCCAGGCTCGGCGGTGTGGCCGACGCTCAGCGACTCGATGTTGAAGACACGGCGGCGGAAGAGCGATGCCACGCGGTTCAGCACGCCGGGCTTGTCTTCGACGAGAACGACGAGGGTATGCTGCATGGATCCTGACAAATCTGCCGGGTCCAGCAGGACCCGGCCTGCGGCTAAATGGGATCGTCCGCGGTTTCGGCCAGCACTGACGGTTCGGGACGACGAATCATGGCGTCGAGATCGGCGCCCGCGGGCACCATCGGGTAGACGCTGTCTTCCTGCTCCACGCGGAAGTCGAGAAGGACGGTCCCCTCGGCATCGCGCGCGCGCTGCACGATGTCCTCGAGCGCGGGCCGGTTGTCGACACGCAGGCCGAGGAGGCCGTGCGCCTCGGCGATCTTCACGAAGTCGGGGCTGCGGAGCGGCGTCGCGGCGTAGCGTCGTTCGTAGAAGAACTCCTGCCACTGCCGCACCATCCCGAGGTACCCGTTGTTGATGATGGCGACGTTTACCTTCACGCCTTCCTGCGCGGCCGTGCTCAGCTCGGCCTGCGTCATCTGGAAGCCGCCGTCGCCGACAATCGCCCACACCTCGGACTCGGGCTTCGCCATCTTGGCGCCAATCGCGGCCGGCAGGCCGAATCCCATCGTGCCGAGGCCTCCGGACGTGATGAGCGTCCGCGGGTCGTTGTGGTGGTAATACTGCGCCTCCCACATCTGATGCTGGCCGACGTCGGTGGCGATGATCGCGCTGCCGCTCGTCAGACGCCAGATGTCGTTGATGACGTGCGCGGCGTAGAGGTGGCCGTTGTCGGGCAGCCGCTGGATGTCGCGCACGGCGGTGTCGCCCTTCATCGACGCGATGTACTTCAGCCACGGGCCGTGGCTGGCCGGCTCGAGCATGTCGAGCATCTCGCGCAGCGTCTCGCGCAGATCGGCGACGATGGCGGCATCGGCGTGGACGTTCTTGTTGATCTCGGACGGATCGATGTCGATGTGAATCTTCTTCGCGTGCGGCGCGTAGGTTTTCAGGTTGCCCGTGACGCGGTCGTCGAAGCGCATGCCGAGCGCGAGCAGCAGGTCCGCCTCCTGGATGGCGTGGTTCACCCACGCCTCGCCGTGCATCCCCATCATGCCGATGCTCAGCTGATGGTTCGCCGGGAAGCCGCCGATCCCGAGCAGCGTCACGGTCACCGGCGCGTCGATCATCTCCGCGAACGCGCGCAGCTCCTGCATCGCGTTGCTCTGGATGACGCCCTGGCCGGCGAGGATCAGCGGCTTGCGGGCCCCCTTGATCAGCTCCACGGCCCGGGTGATGGCGGACTTGGACGGGTTCCGGTGCGCCTGGTAGCCGCGCATCTTCACCGGCGCGGTGTTCCACGTCCAGTCGGTGGAGGCCTGCTGCGCGTCTTTCGTGATGTCGACGAGCACGGGCCCCGGCCGCCCCGACTTGGCCAGGTAGAACGCTTCCTTGATCGTCGGCATGATCTCGTCGACGCGGGTGACGAGGTAGCTGTGCTTGGTGATGGGCAGCGTGATGCCGCTGATGTCCGTCTCCTGGAATGCGTCGTAGCCAATCAGCTTGGTCGGCACCTGGCCGGTGATGCAGACCAGCGGCGAGGAATCCATCTGCGCGGTGGCGATCCCGGTGACGAGATTGGTGGCGCCGGGGCCCGAAGTCGCAATCGCGACGCCGACCTCTCCGCTGGCGCGCGCGTAGCCGTCGGCCATGTGGGTCGCGCCCTGCTCGTGGCGGACGAGGACGTGGCGGATCGGGTAGTCGAGCATCGCGTCGTAGGCCGGAAGAATCGCCCCGCCAGGGTAGCCGAAGACAATACGAACCCCCTCGTGTACAAGGCATTCCCAGATGATCTGCGCGCCGGTCCGTTGCATTCGGGCTGACTCCTGCCTGCCAGTGTGCCCCGTATGGATCACATCAGTCAAATTGATAGTTATTCCGACACGATAACCGCCGCTAATCAACCGGCCTGCTCCCGGCCGGTTGGTCCAATCCTTGAACTAGCTCCGCCTACAAGGGGTGTAACGATGAGAAGTCAGTTCATCATCGCGGCGCTGCTGAGCTCCGCAATCGCCGCGGGGTGCAACGGCCGCAACAACGACAATTCGCAGAATCCTGAACAGAATCAGGCAGCGGCGCCGGCGAATGCGCCGGAAGCGACGGATCAAACCGTGGCGCCCGCGCCTCCGGCGGCAACACAGCAGCCGTACACCACGACGGACAATTCAGCCGTTCGTACGCAGCCGCAGACGACAGCGCCGCGCGCAACGGCCGGCCGGCGCGACGTACCGCGCACGACCACGCCCTCGCGGACCGAGCCGGCTCCGCAGGCGAACTCCTCGTACAACAACTCGGCGTCGAACGCCCCGGCCGTCGGCCTGCCGCCGCGCGAGAACACCCGCGCCGAGGCGCCCGCGCCGCGACTGCCCGAGTTCCGCGAGGTGACGATTCCGGCGGGCACCGCGCTGCCGCTCGAGATGACGTCGACCATCTCGTCCGAATCGGCGCAGGTCGAGGCGCCCGTCAGCGCGCGGCTGCGCAACGCCATCGCCATCAGCGGCGACACCGCGATTCCCGCGGGCTCGGTACTGCGCGGCACCGTGACCGACGTCGAGCGCGCGGGCCGTGTGCAGGGGCGCGCCCACCTGTCGTTCGCGTTCAACGAGGTCAGCATGAACGGCGGGCGCGAGAACCTGAAGACGAACCCGCTCACCTTCGAGGGTGAAGCGAGCAAGGGTGAAGACGCGACGAAGGTCGGCGCCGGCGCGGTTGGCGGCGCCATCCTCGGCGGCATCCTCGGCGGCAAGAAGGGCGCGGCCAAGGGCGCGGCCGGCGGTGCGGCGGCCGGCACGGGTGTCGTGCTCGCCACGCGCGGCAAGGAAGTGACCGTGACGGAGGGGACCCAGGTCACCGCCACGCTCGCGCAGCCGATGACCGTGCGGGTACGGGTTCGCTGACCCGCCGCTAATTTGAATTTCAGATGCACACCCTGGGAGGTTTGCATCAACGGGGTGAAGGTTGAAAGATCTTCACCCCGTTTTTTCGTACGCGTCTGAATTTCCGTCAGCCGGCGGGCTTGTCTCCCGCGGCCGGCCCCACGGCAGCCTCGGCGGCCTGGAAGCCGATCTTCGAATGCGTGCCGTCGCAGAACGGCTTGTTCGTGGACCCGCCGCAGCGGCACAGCGCAATCGGCAGCCGATCGAAGGTGTACTCCTTCCCTTCCCAGTCCACCACCTTCACCTCGCCGTCGCTTTCCACGCGGTAGGGCCCGTTCTTGCGCACGTAAATCGTCGTCGCCATCGCCTCATCCCATCTTCTGCATCGCGGACAGGAAGTCCGCGTTGCTCCTGGTCTTGCCCATCTTGTCGAGCAGCAGCTCCATCGCCTCGGTCGGCGAGAGCGGGTTGAGCACCTTCCGCAGCACCCACACCCGGCTCAGGTCTTCCTTCGGCAGCAGCAGCTCCTCCTTGCGCGTCCCGCTCTTGGTGATGTCAATCGACGGGAAGACGCGCTTGTCGGTCAGCTTGCGATCGAGGTGGATTTCCATGTTGCCGGTCCCCTTGAACTCCTCGAAGATGATGTCATCCATCCGCGAGCCGGTGTCCACGAGTGCCGTCGCCATGATGGTCAGCGAGCCGCCCTCCTCGATGTTGCGCGCCGCGCCGAAGAACCGCTTCGGCTTCTGCAACGCGTTCGAATCGAGACCGCCGGAGAGCACCTTCCCTGACGCCGGAATCACCGTATTGTAGGCCCGCGCGAGCCGCGTGATCGAATCGAGCAGGATGACCACGTCCCTCTTGTGCTCGACGAGGCGCTTGGCCTTCTCGATCACCATCTCCGCCACCTGCACGTGGCGCTGCGCCGGCTCGTCGAAGGTGGACGAGATCACCTCGCCCTTCACCGAGCGCTGCATGTCGGTCACTTCCTCCGGCCGCTCGTCGATCAGCAGGTCGATCAGGAACACCTCGGGGTGATTGGTCGTGATCGACTGCGCGATGTTCTGGAGGAGCATCGTCTTGCCGGTGCGGGGCGGCGCGACGATCAGCCCGCGCTGCCCCTTGCCGATCGGCGTCAGCAGGTCCATGACGCGCGAGGAGAGATTCTCGGCGGCGGTTTCCAGCTTGATGGCGGTCTGCGGATAGAGCGGCGTCAGGTTCTCGAAGAACAGCTTTTCGCGCGCTTGATCGGGCGCCTCGAAGTTGACCGCCTCGACCTTGATCAACGCGAAGTAGCGCTCCCCTTCCTTCGGCGGGCGAATCTGCCCCGAGACCGTGTCGCCGGTGTGCAGGTCGAACTTTCGAATCTGCGACGGCGATACATAGATGTCGTCCGGTCCCGGCAGGTAGTTGTAGTCGGGCGCACGCAGGAAGCCGAAGCCGTCGGGCAGCACCTCGAGCACGCCCTCCGAGAAGACGAATCCGCTCTGCTCCGCCTGGGCCTTGAGGATCTGGAAGATCAATTCCTGCTTCCGCGTCCCGGTGGCGCCGGCGACATTGAGGTCCTTGCCGATCTGAGTGAGCTTCTGGATGCTCATGTCCTTCAGATCGTTGATGTTCAGGCTGGGACGCGCGGGCGCGGGCGCCGGCGGTGCGGGGGGCGGCGGTGGTGCGGGCGCGGGCGGCGGCGCGACCGCGCTCTCGGGCGCGGGCGCCCGAGCGGAGCGCTTGGAACCGGTTGGCATGGCGGAAGGCCTTACGTGTGGAGGAGCCTGGAATGGTCGGGAGGAAGCTTACAACGAATACGGGTTGCGGCCGATACCGACAATGCTGCAGGCCTCGATCACGTTCAGCTTGCGGCGCCGCGCTTCGGCGACGAGCTCGTCGCTCTCCGCGCCCGGGTTGATCCAGATCTCGGCGATCTTCTTCTTCTCGAATCCCTCGAGCAGCGTGATGCCCACCTCGGGCGGAACGTAGACCGTCGCCATGTCGATCGGACCGGGCACGTCGGTGACCGACGGGTACGTCGCCACGCCCTCGACGGACGGCTCGTTCGGGTTGATGGGAATCACCGTGTGGCCTTCCTGCTGGAAGGCGCGGAATGCCTTGTTGCCGAACTTCCGGCGATCGCTCGACGCGCCGATGACGGCCACGGTCTTCATGCCTCCCCGATTATCGCATCGCGCGGCGTGGCCCGGCGCGCCGCCTCCTGCAGAGCCGAAAGCTGGGCCGCGTCATACAATGACCGTAGGTGCAGCGCCGCGCGGTCGTCACACTCCTGCTTCTTTCCTCGCTGACATTCCTCTTCGGCCTCGGCATCCAGGCGATCACCGACGCCGACGAAGCCTTCTACGCGGAAGCCGCGCGCGAGATGGTCGAAGGCGGCGACTGGATCACCCCGCACTTCAACTACGAGGAGCGCTGGCAGAAGCCGATCCTGTACTACTGGTTCACGGCCGGTGCGTTTGCCGGCACCAACACGAGCGAATTCATGGCGCGGTTCGCATCCGCGCTCTCAGGCATCGGCGTCGTGCTGCTCACCTGGTCCACCGCCAGGCGCCTGACCGCGAACGAGCATGGCGCGTGGATCGCCGGCGCCATCGCCGCGACCTGCTTCGGCTACTTCATGATGGCGCGCGCGGCGCTGCCCGACCTGCCGCTCGCGTTCTTCATCACCGCGACCATCTGGTCCGTCCTGCAGGCGGTGGACCCCGGCGAGAAGGGCCCCGCGGGCTGGGCCACACTCGCCGGGCTCGCCGCCGGCCTCGGCTTTCTCACAAAGGGGCCGGTCGCGCTCGTCGTCCCGGCAATTGTCCTGGTTCCCATCTGGTGGCGCGAGCGCCCGCGCTTCATCGTTCGCGGGTCGCATGTGGCCCTCGCCCTGCTCCTCTTCGCCATCGCGGGCCTCCCCTGGTACGTCGCCATGCTGGCGCTGCACGGCACCGCGTATCTGCAAAGCTTTTTCGTCGGCGACAACCTGGAACGCTTCGCGACGACCCGCTACAACGACGTACGAGCGATCTGGTACTACGTGCCGATCCTGCTCGGCGGCCTGCTCCCGTGGACGATGTTCCTGCTCGTTTTCCTGTGGCGTCCGCTGCGCGATCTCGTGCGCCGCCGACGAAGGGTGACGGACGAGGAGTGGCGGCTGCTGCTCTGGGCGGCGATGCCGCTGCTGCTCTTCACCGTCTCCGTCGGCAAGCAGCCGCGCTACATCCTGCCGCTGTTGCCGCCGATCGCCATCATGGTCGGCCTCGGCATCGCGAACAGGATCGAAGCGTCCAGCAAGCGCGCCGCCGCGCGCGAGCTGACGCTGGCGACCGCGATGACTGCAGCCCTGTTCGCATTGATGGCTTTCCTCGTCTACCGCGCCCGCGTCCTGTTCGTCTCCGCGTATCCGGCCCTGACCTGGACGGGCATCGGCGTCGTCTCCGTTGCGGCGGTGGCGCTGGCGATGACGGCCGCCTTTCGTGCCTGGCGCCGCCTGCCGGTGGTGATGGCCATCGCCGCCGCCCTGTTACTGCTGACGGTCCAGTTCGGTGCGTTCGCCGGGAAGCGGCCGGAGGCCGTCGAGGAGATCGCGGCGATGATCCACGCGAACCGGTTCGGCGGCGAGCCAGTCGGCGAGTACGAAACGTTCGTGCGCAACCTGCCGTTCTACACATACCTCCGGCAGGTGCCGATCACCGACGACAAGGCCGCCATAAATTTCCTCAAATCCGATCAGCGCGTCTTCCTCGTGCTGCACCGGGACGACCTCGAACGGCTCAAGACCATCAGCAACGTTCCGTTGAAGACGATCGGCGAGGTCACCTATTGGAACACCGCGGCCGTCCGTCTTCGGACGCTGCTGGCGCCGCTTCCCGAGAAAGACCTCGATACTGTCGTCCTCGTCTCGAATCGGTAGATTCGCCTACGGAAAAATCTTGTTGGGGTTCAGGATTCCGTTCGGGTCGAAGGCCGCCTTGATGCGCTTCATCAGCGCGATCTCGTCGGCCGACAACTCGATCGGCAGGTACGGCGCCTTCGCGAATCCGATCCCGTGCTCGCCGCTGATCGACCCCTCGAGCGCCACGACCCTGGTGAACAGGAACCGCTCGGCCTGTTTGGCGCGCGCCGCTTCCGCGGCGTCGCCGGGTTGCAGCAGCAGGTTCACGTGGATGTTCCCGTCGCCGGCGTGTCCGAACGACGCGACGCGGAGGTTGTAGGTTCGCTTCAGTTCCGCGATCACCTCGAACAGCTCGGGGACGCGGCCGCGCGGCACCACGACGTCGTGGTTGATCTTCACGAGTCCCAACGCCTTGAGCGCCACGGAGGTCTGCCGCCGGAGCGACCAGATCGTGTCGCGCTCGGCCTCGCTGCTGGCGCGCGAGATCGCCCCCGCGGCGACGCTGGTGCACGCCGCCGCGACCGCATCGAGCTCCTCTTCGACCCCGCGCGCGGTGCCATCGACCTCGACAATCAGCGCGGCGCCAGTCCCGGGAGCGACCAGGCCGCCGCCGAGATTCTGCTCGATGGCCGCCAGCGAATCGCTGTCGATCAGTTCCAGCGCCGCTGGCACGACACGCCGGCGAATGAGCTCGGAGACCGCGTCGACGGCGCCGCGGATCCCGTCGAAGGTCGCCAGCAGCGTCGCGTTCGCCAACGGCTTGGGAACGAGCCGCAGGGTGATTTTCGTGATGATTGCCAGCGTCCCCTCCGACCCGACGAGCAGCTGCGTGAGGTCGTATCCGACGACGTTCTTGACCGCCTTCGAGCCGGTCTCGATCACTTCGCCGGTCGGCAGCACCGCCTCGAGCGCCAGGATGTAGCGCTTCGTCGTTCCGTACTTGAACGCGCGCGGTCCGCCCGCGCATTCGGCGACGTTGCCGCCGATGGAGGATTGGTTGAGGCTTGCCGGATCCGGCGGGTAGAACAGGCCGACCCGCTCCACCGCGCGCTGGAGGTCGGCGTTGATGACGTTGGGCTCGACGACCGCGAGCAGGTTCAGCTCGTCGATCTCCAGGATGCGCGTGAACCGCTCCATCGACAGCAGGACGCCGCCGCACGTCGGCACGGCGCCGCCCGTGAACCCCGTGCCGGCGCCGCGCACCACCAGCGGCACCCGCTCCGCGTTGCAGAGCCGCGCGATGGCGGAAACCTGTTGTGTGTCGGCCGGCATGACGACGACGTCGGGAGGATGGCCTTTGCCGAGGGCGTCGACGCCGTAGTTTGCGCGAGATACATCGTCGGAGCGCATGTGCTCGTCTCCAACGATGTTCCGCAGTTCAGAAACGAAACGACTCGCTAATTGCAGGGCCATTCACCGGCAACGAACGCCACGGAGACACGAAGACACGGAGAAATCAATTGTACTTTCTGATCTCCGTGTCTCCGTTCCTCCGTGGCTCGTGATCAGCGGATGGCGCTCGCCTTCGGTTGCAGGCTCTCCGCGAGGCGCAGGATCCGCGTCGCTCCCTCGCGAAGCTGGTCCATCGACGTCGCGTAGGAGATACGCAGGTATCCCGGCGCATCGAACCCTTCGCCCGGCGTCAGCGCGACGTGCTCCTGCTCGATCAGCTTCTGCGCGAAGTCCGACGAGCTCTTCACCTCGCCGCCGAGCAGCTCGGAGATGTCCGGGAACAGGTAGAACGCGCCGCGCGGCTTCACGCACTTGATCGCCGGGTTGGCGGTCAGCCACCCGTGTATCGCGTCGCGGCGGCGCCGATACTCGTCGAGCATGACCTTCACGCCGTCCTGCGGCCCGTTGAGCGCGACGACGCCGGCCTTCTGGACGATCGAGGCGATGTTCGACGTCGTGTGCCCCATGATGACGTTGAAGGCGGCGGTCAGCTCCTTCGGCGCAATCGTCCAGCCCGCGCGCCAGCCGGTCATCGCGTACGTCTTCGACAGCGACCCGCAAATCACCGCACGGTCGCGGTGGCGGTCGAAGAGCAGCTTCGGCAGGTTGTGGTTCACCTCGTCGTAGATCAGGTGCTCGTAGCAGAGGTCGACGATCACCCAGATCCCGCGCGCGGCCGCCGCGTCGACAATCGGTGTCATTGCCGACACGTCGGTCAACGACCCGGTCGGATTGCAGGGCGAGTTGATGATGATCGCCTTCGTCTTCGGCGTAATCGCCGCGACGATTTTCTCCGGGTGGACCGTGAACCCGTCGTCCGGCTTGGTCTGGATGATGACCGGCGTCGCCTGCGCGATCTTGATCTGCTCGGGGATCGTCGGCCAGTACGGCGCGTGCGTGATCACCTCGTCACCGGGGTTGAAGAGCGCGAGCGCCGTGTTGAAGAGCGCCTGCTTGCCCCCGTTGGTGAGCACCACCTCGCCCATCGTCACGTCGATGCCGTAGTCACGCGTGTACTGCGCAGCGACCGCCTCGCGGAACTCGGGAATGCCCATCGCGTTGGTGTAGCGCGAGAAGTTCGCGTCGATGGCCGCCTTCGCCGCGTCCTTGACGTGCTGCGGCGTCGGGAAGTCGGGCTCGCCCGCGCCGAAGTCGACGATCTGATGACCGGCGCGCTTCAGGCGGTCGGCCTCGGCCGCCACCTTCATCGTTGCCGACCCGGTCACATTGGCGAGACGCTGCGCAAGTACGACGTCAGACATGTTCACTCCCGGCAGGTCCGGCAGGACCCGCCCTACGCACCAACCGCGGAATGCTTCCTCCGCATCCACTGCTCGACCGTCGATGGCACCAGCCCGCGCACTTCTCCACCGAGGCTGAACACTTCCTTGATCAAGCGCGAGCTCAGATAGGTGTACTGCTCCGCCGGCATCATGAACACCGTCTCGAGCGTCGGCTCGAGGTGGCGGTTCATCAGCGCCATCTGGAACTCGTATTCGAAATCCGACACCGCGCGCAGGCCGCGAATGAGGGCGCTGGCGCGCCGGCGCCGCGCGTATTCGACCAGCAGGCCGTCGAAGGTGTCGACCTCGATGTTCGGGTATTCCCGGAAGACCTCGCGGATGATCGCGACGCGCTCGTCGGCGGAGAACAGCGGGTGCTTCTCGGCGTTCACCAGCACCGCCACGATGATGCGCTCGAACAGGTGCGCGCTGCGCAGAATGATGTCGACGTGGCCGTTCGTCAGCGGATCGAACGAGCCGGGAAAAATCGCGAGTCGACCCTGGGGCGGCGCGGGCATCTGCTTCTCCCGGCGGCCCGTCCGAGGGCCGCCCTACACGACCGGGCGCGAATAGAACGTCAGCGTACTGTCGCCGGACTTCACGTCGCGGACCCGGCGCACCGACGCCGGCTCCCCGGGCTCCCGGCGGGTCGCGCGTTCGAGCACGACGAGGCCGCCGCCCGCAAGACGGCGTGCCGCCGCCTCGAGTGCGGCGCTGGCGTTATCGATGTCGTACGGCGGATCCAGCAGGATCAGATCGAATGCGTCGGCGGCCGGCAGGCCGTTCAGCGCGGCGACCACGTCCGCGCACCGGATAGTATAGCCTTCCTTCACGCCGCAGGCCTGCAGGTTCTCCTCGATCAACGCCACCGCGCGCCGGTTGTTCTCGACAAACGTCACGTGCGCCGCGCCGCGGCTCAAGGCCTCGATGCCGACGGCGCCCGTGCCGGCGAATCCGTCGAGCACGCGTGCCCCCTCGACACGCGGCGCGACGATGTTGAACAGCGTCTCGCGCAGCTTGTCGGATGTCGGTCGAAGGCCCTCCCACGTCGGCGCCTTCAGCCGGCGGCCCTTGAACCGTCCTGCGATGACACGCATCAGATCGCAATCACGAACGTGATCACCACGAAGGCCGCGAGGAACGCGAAGAATTTCTCTTCTTCGTGTCCTTCGTGATCTTCGTGGTTATCCCCTCTCGCGCTCATCCCACTTCGATCAACCCGAATTGCTCCTGCCACCGCTGCTGCACGAACTGCAGGAGCTCGCCCGACAGCGCGCCCTCATCCACCAGCGCCCGCGCCTCGCCGTGCGCGGCCTCCATGATGTCGCGGTCACGCACGAGATCCCCCGTGCGCAGCTTCGGCAGCCCCGACTGCCGCGTGCCGAAGAAGTCGCCCGGTCCGCGCAGCTCGAGATCGCGCTCCGCGATCGCAAAGCCGTCGCTCGTCGAGGCCATCGCCTTCAGCCGCTCGCGCGCGTCATCGGTCCACGGCGCCTGGTACATGAGGAAGCAGTGCGACTCCCATTCGCCCCGCCCGACGCGCCCGCGCAGCTGATGCAGCTGCGAGAGGCCGAAGCGCTCGGCGTGCTCCACCACCATGATCGACGCGTTCGGCACGTCGACGCCGACTTCGACGACCGTCGTCGACACGAGGATGTGCACCTGCCCGGCCGCAAAGGCGTGCATCACCTTGTCCTTGACGTCCTGCTTCATGCGTCCGTGCAGGAGCGCGACGCGATAGGCCGGGAAGATTTCCGTTTGCAGGTGGTCCGCCATGTCGGTCGCCGACTTGAGGTCGATCTTCTCCGACCCCTCGACGAGCGGATAGATGATGTACGCCTGGCGTCCGGCGTCGAGCTGGTCGCGAATCACGGCGTAGATCTCGTCGCGCCGCGATTCGGGCTTCACCCACGTCCGCACCGGTTTCCGCCCCGGCGGCAGGTCGGGGATCTTCGAGACGTCGAGCTCGCTGTAGTCGGTGAGCGCGAGCGTGCGCGGAATCGGCGTCGCCGTCATCAGCAGCACGTCGGGCTTGAGGCCCTTCGCGCGCAGCGCGGCGCGCTGCGCGACACCGAACCGATGCTGCTCGTCGATGACGACGAGTCCGAGCTTGTGAAACGCGATCGACTCCTGGACCAGCGCGTGCGTGCCGACGATCAGGTTCGTCGTGCCGCGCTCGATGTGCGCGTGCAGCGTGTGCTTCTTCAGGCCGGGCGTGCTGCCCGTGAGGATGTCCACCCGGAAGCGGGACTGCGACAGCAGGCGGGCGATGTTGCCGAAGTGCTGCGCCGCCAGGATTTCCGTCGGCGCCATGAACGCCACCTGCAGGCCGTTTTCCATGGCGACAATCGCCGCCAGCAGCGCGACGATTGTCTTGCCCGCGCCGACGTCGCCCTGCAGCAGCCGGTGCATCGGCTGCGGCCGCAGCATGTCCTCGACGATCTCCTTCAATGCCTGCTTCTGCCCCGGCGTCAGCCTGAACGGCAGGATCTTCGCCGCCGACGCGCGGATGCGATCGTCGACCTTCGGCACGTACGGCTTCAGCTCCATGCTCGTCGCATGGCGCCGCCACGCGTGGCCCACCTGGAAGAGGAAGAACTCCTCGAAGATCATCCGCCGCTGCGCCGGCGTCCTGAACGCGTTGAGCTCGTCGAGTCGTGCCTCGTTCGGCGGAAAGTGCGCCTCTTCGATCGCGACGCGGCGCGGCACGAGGCCGAGGCGCGTGAGCACGTCCGGCGGCAGCAGGTCGGGCACGGCCGCCGGCAGCTGTTCGAGCGCCTGCCGGACGATGCGCCGCTGCATGTTCGGCGTGACGACACCCGTCTTCTCGTAGAACGGCACGATGCGCGCGGTGCGGAGCGACTCCAGGTCCTCCGACATCAGCTCGTACTCCGGGTTCATGAAGTGCAGGCCCGTCGAGTCGAGCTTCACGTCGCCGAAGATGACGACCGCGAGGTGCGGCTTGAGGACGTCCTGGAGAAACGCCTGGTTCATGAACGTGCAGCGGACGGCGCCGCTCTCGTCTCCGACCACGGCGTGAAAAATCCTGAAGCCGCGCCGCGTGACCGCGAGGCGCGCGCTCTTGATCTCGCCGAGCACCGCCGCCCGCATCCCCGGACGCAGCGACGCAATCGGCTGCATGTGGCTGCGGTCCTCGTAGCGGAACGGCAGCCGGTAGAGCAGGTCCTCGACGGTTGCGAGACCGGCGCGTTTGAGGTCCGCGGCCTTCCGCGGACCGACGCCTTTCAAAAACTGTAGCGGGGTGTTAAGAACGTCGTCCCGCAATTCCCTTGGATTTTGGGCGTTGGAGGTTGGGAGTTGACCTCATTGGACGATGACGGCCTGGCCGGCGCCGACGTCGATCTGGCGGATCGACGCGGGAAGCTCGAACGGATCGTCAATCTTCACGCCCTGCGGACGCGCGGGCGTGCGCGAGTAGTAGCTGACCACTTCCTGCAGGAACGATTTCGGCAGCGGGAGGCCGGAGACGTCCGCGCTCTCGACCAGGAACGTGCCGATGCCGTCTTTCGTTTGCAGCGTCCCGGCGACGTTGACGGGCACTTTCCCGCCGACGAGGTTCCAGACGTCGAATGTCCCGCCGCTTTGCTTCCGCTTCGCGATGGCGTCGAGGTCGACGACCGCCTGCCCGGCGACCTTGCCCCTGCCGACCAATGTGATGCGCGGGTCCGTGACGCCCGCGGGGAGCAGCGGCTTCGCGCTGTAGGCGAACCACGAGTTGAGCTCGCTTTCGCTTACCTGCGTCTTCTTCGTACCGGGCTTCTGCACCGAGTCACCCTGGACGACGATCTGCGCGACCTTTCGCGAGAACAGGTCGGCCTGCTGCTTTGAAATCGCCGCGGCTTCAACCGAGGTCAACGCGGCGACGACGCCCAGGATCGCGGCGGTTCGTGCAGTCATGTTGTGTGAACTCCACCTGCTGGCTGGCATTTTCGAGTGTAAGGGGCCGCCCGCCTGCAGCGCAACGCGAGCCCGGGGTGGCAATTCAGCCTTTGCCACACCCTGATTTTGGCCCATTTCCCGGCTGTGCGATACTGATGCGTGCCTAGACGCCTAAGCAGAAAACCGGCTCAGGCCGAGAAGACAAGGGCTGAACTGGTGCCGTTCCCGACACAGCAACGGATGAAAAATCCGGCGGCAGTCGCGCTCGGCAAGCTAGGGGGTTCGAAGGGCGGGACGATTCGCGCGCAGAAGCTTTCACCTGAGCGGAAGAAAGCCATCGCCCAACAAGGTGCGCAAGCTCGTTGGGCGAAGGCGCGTCTAATGAAGGAGACGGGAGTTGATACCTCCCGTCGTGGAGGGGGCAGTTAGCGGCTCGCTACAATGGGATTTCGATCACAACCACGTCGTCGCCGCTGCGAACCGTGATGACGATGGTCATGACCGAGACCTGAACTGTGACGCTCATGTTGTCATGGGCACCTCCTTTCCGAAGCGCCCGTTTCTGCCAGCGGGCGCTTCTCATTGGGCAGAAGAAGACTTCTCAACTTCGATCTTGATTCGCTGTCCTGTCTTGCCGTAGACGCGCTCGAAGATCGCGAACGCGAGTTCTACCCACGCCACACGTTCGTCGATGCCCCACTGAGTGCGTTCGGCTGGAAGTTCGTCGAGCAGTCCATGCAGCAGCGGGCCGCGTCCGCCGCCGTCGGAACCGTCTCCGCGAGACGGTCCGCCTTCATCCTTTATGCCGGGCGTCGGAGTTGTGGGCTTGGTGGGTGCCGTGACTGGGAGCACGAGGCGCTCTTGGCCGTACTCGAAGAAACCAGCTTGAAACGCAGAACGTTGGAAGATCTGGCGAGCGCGGTCGGTGACCTTCTTGGCAACGCCAAGGCGTACCATTTCGGCTTCTAGGCCATCATTCGCGGGAAGTGGACCATCCTTGAGGCGCTCAAACAGCTTGTTGTACAGCGGCACTGTAAGAAACGCCTCGACGCGTGCGGACGCTTCGGACTGTGGATCGCAAATGCGGCGACCCAGGGCGGTGATTTGAATGTTTCCCTGTCCTGCGTAGGTGACAAGGCCGAACGTCTTGGCGGCCGCAGCCATAAGCCGGAAGCCGCCGCCGCGTACGGCGACGTTCAGATGCGCCGCGAGCTGTTGCCAACTCAGGCTCGTGCCACCCTTCTCGTGGATGGCTACCGGGATGCGCTTTGCGTTATTCAGGTCCGCGTATGGGAACGGAATCGTTGAACGTTCCCGCTCGGCCTCTTCGGCCTCAAGTTGATCCACATCGGTATTTTCAGCAGTTTTCTTGGTCATGACGCCTCTCTGATAGAACGGCTGCGATAGTGTTCCATGAATATTGCGGATACGCAATAGAAAAGCGCATGGCCCAAAGTGGCCCATTGTCCTTGACAGCTTACCCGCCTAAGCATAGTATTCCGCACATGGCCGATGGATCAATCGTGGATCGTGGGCGCACGACAGGCACTCTGTCCTGCCTTGCTAAGCATTTTTCGAATGAAAACGAAGCACGGGCGCTTCTGGAGCGTCTTCGTTGGCCTGACGGCCCCGCCTGCCCTAGATGCGGTGGCGATGCCCCTTACAGGCTCAAACCCAAGGCGTCTGGGAAGAATCCGGCGCGTCAGGGTCTTTTCAAGTGCCGTGCGTGCAAGCGCCAGTTCTCCAGCACGACCGGAACGATTTTCGAATCAACACATGTCCCGCTTTCGAAGTGGCTGCTGGCGATTCACCTACTGGCGTCCAGCAAGAAGGGAATCAGCGCGCACCAACTCCACCGAATGCTTGGTGTGACGTACCGCGCTGCGTGGTTCATGGCGCATCGCCTGCGCTACGCGATGGCCGAGGACGGGATGCTCACGAAGCTCTCTGGCATCGTCGAAGCCGATGAAACGTACGTGGGCGGTCGTCGTCGCATCGGTCCTACGAACAAGGCCGACCGCGAGAAGCTCGCAACCGGCAGACCGGGACCGAAGGACAAGAAGCTCACGCCGGTCGTCGCGCTTGTCGAGCGGCGCGGCCGTGCGCGTATCTTCCCGGTTGATCGCATCGACGGTCGTACACTTCAGGACGCGATCCGCGCGCGCGTTCATCTGAATGCGCACATGATGACTGACGATCTGAAGTCGTACCACGGTCTTGACATGGGATTCTCGGGCCACGACACGATCAAGCACTCGGAGAAGAAGTACGTGGACGGCCACATTCACACGAACACGGTCGAGGGTGTGTTCAGCCTTCTGAAGCGCGGTATCAACGGTGCTTTCCACCACGTCAGCAAGGGTCATCTGCATCGGTACTGCTCGGAGTTTGAGTTCCGATATAACCGTCGCAAGATGAGCGATGGCGAGCGCGCAGCCGATATGGTGCTCGGCGCCGAAGCCAAGCGGCTCACTTATAAGCCAGGCACTCGTGATAGCGCGGCATGAACGCGCGCGACTAAAGGGACGCGGCTGGCGTCGCGGCCCGCGCACCGAACGCGAGAAAAAGACGCACGCGCACGATGCGCAGCAGCTTGTACTAAGCAATTGGTGGGCGTATGATGAGACGGAATGAAGAAGACCGCACCTAAGCGAAGGCCGAACGCGGATGTTCTCGTCCAGCCGATTGCTGTCGATTTTGAAACTGCCGTATCTCGTCTGCTGAAAGTTTCTCCGCCGCCCAAAACCGCGCGGCGAGCTTCAACCAAGAAACGCTAGAAACGGGTCGGATTTTCCAGATGAGGTGTTCAGGGTGTGGCAAAGGCCGAATTACCCCCGGGGTTGATTTTCGCCTTCTGTTCGCATTATAGTCTCGCCCACCTCGTCCTAAAGGCGGCCCCACCGCGCGTGGGTGCCAGCAGGAGGAATGAAATGCTCCCGCTCACCAAACGGCAGCGTGAAATCCTCGATTACCTGAACGAGTTCATCCAGAACCACGGCTACGCGCCGAGCCTGGAGGAAATCGGCCGGCGTTTCAATCTCTCCTCGCTGGCGACGGTCCACAAACATCTCTCGAACCTGCAGGAGAAGGGGTTCATTCGCCGGGCGTGGAACCGCAGCCGTTCGGTTGAGCTCGTGCCGACCCGTTCGGGGGGCCGCGCGCTCGAGTTGCCGCTGCTCGGGTTCGTCGCTGCGGGCGCGCCGATCGAGGCCGTCGCGAGCAGCGAATCAATTGCCGTCCCGGAAACCCTCGTCGGGAAACGGGACTCGTACGTCCTGCGCGTCAAGGGCGACTCGATGATCGACGAGCAGATCCGCGACGGCGACTTCGTCATCGTCGAGGACCGCAAGACGGCCGACAACGGCGAAATGGTGATTGCGCTGCTCGGCGGCACCGACGTCACGTTGAAGAAGTTCTACCGCGAGAACGGCCGCGTGCGGCTGCAGCCCGCCAACCCCGCCATGCAGCCGATGATGGTCGACCCGGAGCACGTCCAGGTGCAGGGCGTCGTCGTCGGGGTGATGCGGAAGTACTGACCGGTCTAAACAATTTCGCCTCCTCTCCCCTATTCCCCGCACGTTTGCCGTCGATGCGGAGCTGCCGAACCCCGACCACCGGCTGAAACCGGGGTTCTTTGCTACGGGCGTCATCCTCACGCCGGTGGACTAGTATTGGCGTCTATGGCCGACGAGACTCCGCAGCGCAAGCAGATTAACTTCACGATCGTCCCCGACGATCAGCCCGGCGACCCTCGCACCTACGCGAACTTCTGTTCAATCTCGCACACGCCGTTCGACTTCACGCTCACCTTCTGCGAGGTGATGCCGCTGTCGGAGCGCGAGCTGCGCGAGGCTGAGTCCGACCACGTCGTCCGCGCTCCCGTGCGTGCCCGCGTCGTCGTCCCGGTGCAGTTCGTGCCGAACCTCGTCGCGGCGCTGCAGGAGCACATGCGCGTCTTCTCCGAGTCCTACTCGAACGTCGGCTGGTCGAAAGGGCCGGTTCACTGAAGACCGCTAAAACGACGCGGCGGATCATCGAGACGCTGGCGCAGCAGCATCCGAACGCCGACACGGAGCTCGCCTACACGAACGCGTTCGAGCTGCTGGTGGCGACGATCCTCTCGGCGCAGTCGACCGACGCGCGCGTCAACATCGTGACGCCGGCGCTCTTCAAGCGCTACCCCGACGCGCGCGCGCTGGCGAAGGCGACGCCCGCCGAGCTGGAGCCGCAGATTCTGTCCACCGGCTTCTTCCGCCAGAAGTCGAAGGCGCTGATCGGAATGGCGCAGCAGCTCGTGGCCGGGCATGCCGGCGAAGTGCCGCCGGACATGGACGCGCTGACGGCACTCCCCGGCGTCGGCCGCAAGACCGCGAACGTCGTGCTCGGCCACGCCCTCGGCGTTCCCGGCCTGCCGGTCGACCGTCACGTGCTGCGTGTCTCGAACCGCATCGGCATCGCCGAGGGTGACGACCCGGTCAAGGTCGAGGAGCAACTCTGCAAGGCACTGCCGAAGCAGATCTGGACACTCGCGTCCGACGTCCAGATTCTCCACGGCCGGCGCGTCTGCAAGCCCAAACCCCTCTGCGATCAGTGCTCCGTGCGCGACGATTGCGACTATTTCCGGCTCGTCGTGTCGCGAGAGCGCAAGCCCAAACTGCGTGGAGGCGAAACGTCAGGCGAACGCACAGGCGCAACGGCCGGACGTAGAGGCGGACCTTCAGGTCCGCCGAAGAAGAATGACCCGCGAAAAGTTCGAGCAGCTCGTCGCTGACGCGATCACGCTCATCCCGAAGCGCTTCCGCCGCGAGATGAAGAACATCGCCATCATCGTCGAGGACGAGCCGAGCGCGGATCTGCTGGAGGAGATGGAAATCGATCCGCCAGACTCGCTCTACGGCCTCTACCAGGGAACGCCGCTCCCCGAGCGCACGGCGGGATGGGGCAACACCCTGCCCGACTGCGTGACGCTCTTCCAGAAGCCGATCGAAGAGGACTGCGACGACGATGACGACGTGCGGATGGTCATCGGCGAAACGCTGATTCACGAGGTCGGTCACTACTTCGGCCTCAGCGAGGAGGAGATCGAGGAAATCGAGGAGCGCTACTGGCGCGGCGAGGGATGATCAAGGGACACGCGCGCCCACGGAAGCGGTTCGGCCAGCACTTCCTCGAAGCGGCGTGGGTGGCGAAGGTCATCGAATCGCTGCGCGCGACCAGGGACGACACGTTCCTCGAAATCGGGCCTGGGCGCGGCGCGCTGACGCGGCCGCTCGCGGCGCGCGCGGGACGCGTCGTCGCCATCGAGATCGATCGCGACCTCGCCGCCGCGCTGGCGGACGAGCAGATTCCGAACGTTCGGGTCATCGAGGCGGATGTGCTCGGCGTCGATCTCCCTGACCTCCTTCGCGACGAGCGGCAGCCGCTTCGCGTTGCCGGCAATCTTCCCTACAACGTCTCGTCCCCGTTCCTGTTCGCCCTGCTCGCAGCCGCTGACGAGGGGCGTTTTTTTTCCGACGCGACGCTGATGCTCCAGAAAGAAGTCGCCGATCGGCTCGTCGCCCAGCCGGGCCGCAAGCAGTACGGTGGGCTCGCCATCCAGGTCGGGCTGACGGCGGACGTCGAGACGGTCTTGACGCTGCCGCCCGGCGCGTTCCGGCCGCCGCCGAAGGTGACGTCCGCCGTGGTTCGTCTCCGTTTTCGCCCTGCGTCCGTCGATGTCGGCGATCGACAGGTGTTCGAGCGCATCGTCCGGGGCATCTTTCTCCAGCGGCGAAAGACGCTGGCCAACGCGCTGCGCCCGGTCGCCGATTCGCTCGGGCGTCCAGCGGCGGAGCTGCTGGAGCGCGCGCACGTCGACGGCCGGCTTCGGCCCGAGGCGCTCACCGTCGACGACCTCGCCCGCCTCGCGAGAGCTGTGCTATAGTTTTCCTCGCAAGTTATTGAGCCTTCCCGGTTAACAGGCCTTCCCAGCGGCCTGAACTGGCGTGAACGGCAGCCCCGCCCGGGGCGCGTTCCCGCGAACAGACGCGGACCGGACAACGTCCGGGCCGCAGAGGAAAGAGAGCGGCAGCAGCGCTGGGCCCCGAATGAATCAGTCCGTCGTGCCGGACGTCTCTCCGGCGACGCTCGAAGTCGTCCCGCTGGGCGGCGTCGGCGAGTTCGGCATGAACATGATGGCCGTGTCGTGGGAGGACACCACGATTCTCATCGACGCGGGCGTGATGTTCCCGGAACCCGATCAGCTCGGCGTGGACCTGATCATCCCGGACCTCACCTACGTCGAGGCGCGCGGCGACAAGGTGAAGGCGCTGGTGCTGACGCACGGGCACGAGGACCACATCGGCGCCGTGCCGCACGTGCTGCCGATGTTCGACGGGCCGGTGTACGGCACCGCGATGACGCTGGCGCTCATCGGGCCGAAGCTCGAGGAGCACGAGATCGACGCGAAAGACCGGCTGAAGACCGTCAAGCCGCGGGACCGCGTCACCATCGGGCCGTTCACCATCGAGTTCGTGCGCGTCACGCACAGCATGCCCGACTGCGTCGCGCTGGCGATCACGACACCCGCGGGGGTGATGATTCACACCGGTGACTTCAAGATCGATCAGACGCCAATCGACGGCGAGCACTTCGATCTGCACCGGTTCGCGGAGCTTGGCGCGCAGGGGGTGCTGGCGCTTTTCGCCGACAGCACGAACATCGATCGGCGCGGCTTCACCGGCCCCGAGATCGAGGTCATCGACGCGTTCGAAGAGCTGTTCACGAGCACGCAGGGGAAGCTGGTGGTCGCCACCTTCTCGTCGAGCATCTACCGGATGCAGGTGCTCGTCGACCTGGCGGCGCAGTTCGATCGCAAGGTCGCGTTCGTCGGCCGCAGCATCGTGCAGAACGCCGAGATCGCCCAGCGCCT
>Ga0134127_10000219_pt1 | contig 66321 bp, 61 predicted proteins | sample KB31753_FD_96459 | JGI IMG/M metagenome (GOLD analysis project Ga0134127, IMG submission 96459) | Terrestrial soil microbial communities with excess Nitrogen fertilizer from Kellogg Biological Station, Michigan, USA - KB3-175-3 | ecosystem: Environmental > Terrestrial > Soil > Unclassified ... | reverse complement strand
TGCGCCGGGGCCGGACCGCCCCACGGCGGCCGCCCGGCCGGCCACGTGGGGGGGGGGGGGTGGCTGGGGGGGGGGGGGGGGGGGGGGGGGGGGGGCCAGTTCGCGGTGGGGCGCGCGTAGTCGTTTGTTTGCGATACTTGTATGCCCAACGGATTTCATGAGAGAGTCCTCATCGAACTCCGCGTTGCGCATTTCGGCCGAGGCTCCTATCGTCGAGCCGCTCGAGCCGGCCGATGACGGTCTCGCGAGCGTTACGTTGGCCACCGGGCTGCGCCATGATCATCAAGAAGAGTGACGTCGTCGTCGCATGTGACACAACGCTGAAGAAGTTCGCGACGTCCCCCGATCCAGCGGTCGCCGACGTGCAGAAGAGCTCGAAGGTGGCGATCATTCCGCAAAACGCGATCGACACCGCCGTCTACACGGTCACGTTCTCGGTGCCGTTCCTGATGCTCGTCGCTGATCCCGAGCCGTTCACGCGTACCCTCTCCAACATTCTGTCGACGATCCTCGGCTCCAGTCTCTCCGTCTCGGCGTTGATCAATCAGATCGGCAAGATCGAGACGGACCTCGAGGAGATCGCGAAGCATCTGAAGACCAAGTCCGATACGGGGAACCTGGCGTTCTTCATCCCGATCACAACGAAGAACGCCTGCAACTACACGGTGTCGGCGCGATTCGTCGGCAAGGTTCTGATCGACGACGACAGCACGGAGGACAAAGCCGGCGTGAATGCCTATGCCCAGTGGGACGGCGCGCCGGCGCCGACAGCGAAGCCGATCGAGTTCCCGGGCGAATGCAACACCGATCTCTCGACGATCAGCGCCGCTGCCGGCGGTAAAGGAACGGGCTACGACACCGCGTCGGTGTTCCTGAGCGCGAGCGTCACGACCGATGGCGGCATCATCAACACGGAATTCTCGTCGGTGTACGTCGAGGAAGTCATCGTCACGATCATCGAGACGTGTCCGTCAACGACGGTGCCCGTGAAGGACGGCCCGAGACCGACGCCGGAGGCGCCGCGTCCGCCGGCGAAGAAGCGGGGCCGCAAAGTGGCGAAGCGAGTGGGGTGAGGCGCGCGAGCTAGCGACTCGCCCCAACTCCTCGCCGAGTGATTCGAGGTCAGCCGGATCGACCGAGGCTCGCGGGTAGTGGCGCCCTCAGGGCGGTGACGAGCGAGTGAGGCTGCGAATGATTCGCAGCAGCACGAGCAGCACCACCGCACCGATGAACGCCACGATGATGACGCCGGCGAGTCCGCCGACCGGGACCGTCGCGCCCAGGTGGCGAAGAATCCACGCGCCGACGAACGCGCCGGCGATGCCGATCACGATGTCGGCGATCAGGCCGTAGCCGCCGGCAACGAGCGATGCGAGAACGCCGGCGACGAGACCAACGATGAGCCAGGTCAGGATGTCCATCGACACTCCGGAGCGGTTTCCGGGAATGTAATCGTCTCAGTGTGTCCAGCGACGTGAAGGTGCGAGGCGCTCCGCTCTCGTGTCATCCCGAGCGGAGGCGCGAAGCGCCGCTCGGGATGACAATCAACAACACCCACGGCTGAGCTGACCGGCGCCGATCCGAAATCGTCGTTCAAGCATGAGACTCCCCTCCCTCCGCGGTGCGATCGAGCTCGCCGTTCCGCTGGTATGCGCGGGCCTCGCGGCCTGCGAGGTGATCCCAACGAGCCCGACCGCGTCCGAAGCGCCGAACACGCCGGTCTCGGCTACGTCGCCCGCGGTCGGTTCGGCCGCGACCATCAGCTCGGTGATCTCGCTCACGAATCAGGCGCGCGCCGCTTCAGGCGCCAAGCCGCTCACCGAGAACGCGTCGCTCGATCGCGCCGCCGCGATTCTCTGCAGTGAGATCGCGCAGACGGCTGTCTGGTCGCATACGCAAACTGGAACGGCGTATCCGCAGATGCAGGACCGCGCGAATGCGGTCGGATATGTCTGGCGCGCGCTGGGCGAGAATCTCGCCGGCTCGAACACGCCCGACGCGCAGCACGTCATGGACATGTGGATGAGCTCGCCCGATCACAGGTCTAATATACTGAATGTGGCATACACCGAGATCGGTGTGGCGCAGCTGCAAGCTGGATCGCTCGTGTGCTCGGTACAGGTATTCGGATCGCGAAGCTGAGTCGCGATCAGACTCCGAACTGCCGAAAATGATGGTCCACGTGGCGGTAGCCCAAGGCGCCCCACGCGCGCGGTGACAGCGCGCCGAACAACGGATGCTCGCTCCACGGTTGCCGAGGATCACGCGCGCCGAACCGCTCGAGCGCCGCGAGGAACGCGTCGACTTCGCCCGTCCACTCGCCCGGCGGGCGCGCGATGAGCTCAGGCATTGTCGGCGCTCCCTTCGGCCACGGTAGCCAGTAGATGAGCAACTGCTTGAGCGGCGCGTATCGCGCGATGCTCCGCAGCTGACCCACTTTCAGCTCGCCCAGGCTCATGCGCAGTTGATCGGTGATGTGCACCATCATCTGGAACGCGTTCATTCGCCCCCATTGGGGAGTCGCCGACGGCGCGAGTCTGCGAACGCGGTCGCGCAATTCCGTTCGGTCTGCTTCGTTCCACAGTGTCTTCATCGCGGAAAGCCTCGTCCCAGGGAAGTGGCCGGCGGATGATACTGACTGGCATCGAGCCCAAATTGTCGCAGCACCGCGGCGAAGCGCGGCGATGGCCAGAGCCGTGCGAACGCCGGGTCGGCAACAGAGGTGGATTGGCGCATCATCTCGTGTCGCGCCGGCAGCTTCTCGATCCAGCGCAACGCCTGCGCGGTGTCGCCAAGCCCAACGTACACCAGCGCGACGTTGAGCGCCGCCACGGAATGACGCGCGTCTTCCTGCTCCAGCTGGCGTAGCGCGTCGAGCGCCGCCGCGCGGCGCCCGGCGATGGCATCATAGAATCCTAATACGCCGATTCCCGTGACGCCGGCCGGCGAGCGGGCCAGGAGCTCGAGCGCCTTGTCGACGCTGTCCTTCGCGTAGAGAACGCGCGCGTAGCTGCGGAGCGAACCGGCAAACGTGGGATCGAGATCGTACGCGCGGCGTGCATGCGCGTACGCGGTGTCGATCTCGCCGTCGAAGAGCGACATCGTGGACATGACCGCCGCTTGCACCGGCGACAGTGGGTCGAGCTCGATCGCCCGCTGCACGATCGGTATCGCCTCGTGCACGCGCCCCTCCAGAAACAACACCTCGGCGAGATACTGCAACGCGTTCGCGTTGCTCGGATCGAGACGGCGCGCCTCCTCGAACGCGGTGATGGCGCCCTCCCAATCCCACTGCGTCGTCCGCACGTTGCCGATCGCCGTATGTGCTTCAGCCAGGCGGCTATCGAGGCGCAGCGCGCGTTGCGCCGCCGCGCTCGCCGGCATCTGCACGGAATCGGCAGGAGCATTCTCATACAGCGGCAGGAGCGACAACGACTCGGCGAGACCCGCCCATGCCTCGGCGAACGTACTGTCGATCTTCGTCGCCGAATCGAAGAGCGCGGCGGCGCGACGCAATCCGCCGCCGCGATGATACTCCAGCGACCGCGCGCGCAGATACAGATCGTACGCCGCGGCATTCCTGGTTCCGGGACCGTGCAACACCGCCTCGCCGCCGGCGACGAGGCGTGCGAGCGAATCGGCGAGTTGCCGCTGCACGTCGATCAGGTCATGCGCCGCATCGGTGCTGGCGTCGATGGTCGCGACCGTCGCCGCATCACGACCTCGAAGGACATTCAACGTGACGCGCACGTATTGGCCGTCGCGCGCCAGCAAGCCCGCGACGAGCGCGTCGGCGTGCAATCGCGCGGCGACGTCACGGGGCGACGCAGCGGAATTTCGGAACGCGGACGCCGACAGGCGGGACGAAACCGTCAAACCAGGCTGACGTCGCAGCGTCTGACTCAACTCATCAGCGATCTGATCGCCCATCTCGGCCAGCGCGGTATCGCCCGCCGGCGCCGCGAGCGGCAGCACCGCCGTGGAGTGAACGACACCGAGCGCTTCGACAGTTCGATGCGAGCGAACGAATCGCGTCGCAATTACGCTCAGCACGAGCGCGCCGATGACAACGGCTGCGCCAGCGACGGCGCGTCTCGTCACGCGCGGCTTCGCATCGCCCAAGCTGGAATCGTTAGACGATTCTGATACGGCGCGCTCCCCGCGCACGGAGTCGCGCCGCTCGATCTCGTCGAGCTCGGCGACCACTTCCTGCGCCGTCGCCGGCCGATCATCCGGCGATTTGGCGATGCACCGCATGATCAGCGACGCCAGCCGACGCGAGAGCTCGGGCACACGCTCGGCGATCGAGGGAGGTGCCTCGGCGACGTGCGCGGCGACCATCGCGTGCAGCGTTCGTCCGGCGAACGGCGTCGCGCCCGTGAGAAGCTCATAGGCGGTCATGCCCAGCGCGTAGAGATCGACGCGATGGTCCGCGGTGGGATCGCCGAGTGCTTGTTCGGGCGCCATGTACGCGGCGGTGCCGACGGTGACGCCCACCGTCGTCAACGTGCCGGCTTGACCCGCATCGATGCGCGCCGACGCGAGCGCCTTAGCGATGCCGAAGTCCGTGACCACCGCGTAGCCGCCGGATTCGAGCACGTTGTCGGGCTTGATGTCGCGATGCACGACCCCTTGTGCATGCGCGTAAGCGAGCGCCGACGCGACGTCGCGCAAAATGCCCGTCACCTCCGTCTGCGGCAGCGAACCCTCGCGCACGAGCCGCGCGCGCAGTGATTCGCCGGCGACGTACGGCATGGTGTAGAACGGCAGTCCGTCGAAGTCGCCAACGGTGAGCAGCGGCACGATGCACGGATGCTGCAACTGCGCCATGAGCCGAATCTCGCGCTCGAAGCGATCGGCGTTGACGCTGCCCGCGACCGCGGGCGGCAACACCTTCACCACCACCGTGCGGCCGAGTGCTTGCTCGTGCGCGACGAAGACGCGCGACATGCCGCCGCCGGTGAGCTCGCGCTCGATGCGGTAGGCGGTTCCGAGCGCGTCTTGTAGTCGGTCGCGAAGCTCCATCAGGGTCAGGCTGCGGGGCGTGGCCGAGCGGGCAGGAAAAGTTACGGCTGGGACGCGCGGCCCGCGAGGGACGCGGGGTGCAATGTCAGTCGGCGTCTGTGCGCTTTGCGCGCGCGCGCCGATGTTTGCGCCGTTCGTACATGTAGATGACCGGTGCGTAGAACACGGCGTCGGCGGCGAGCTTGCCGATCACGAGGCCGAATACCGGCCCGGCGAACCGAATTCCGAGCGTCATCGCGAGCGGGCGGGTCACGAACGTATCGATAACGCCGGCGGGCCCAAACTCAGCGAGCAACCCCGTGGCGACGTTGCTTGCGTGCCGCACGTGTTGCCGTCGTTCGACCTGCGGAGACGCGTGCACCTCGGCCGTGTAGTCACGCACGACCATCATCAGCACGTAGCCGATGGTCTCGCCCCACGCCGCGGCGTAGCCGGCCGCGATCGCGCTGTGCATCGATCGCCGCACGATGACCGATGCAATGAATGCGACGGTCAGGCCGGCCAGTTCCGCGGGCCCGTATCGGAGCAGCCACTCGCGAAGCTTTCGGCGGAAGGACATGCTGGGCATGCCTCGATACTAGCATGCGGGCCGAGTTGCGGCACTGTGGCCGAGGGGCGCAATATGAGTGTCGTGAAGATCTCCCTTCCTCGCATCGCTGTCATGGCGACCGCAACGACGGTTGCCGCAATGCACGCCGTCGGCGCGCAGCGGATGCCCACGCGCGACAGCCTGTTCGCCGCGGTCGATCGCGCGGCCGCGCGCGACATGCAAACCCTCGGCATTCCCGGCATCGCCGTGGCGTTCGTCGACAGTGGGCGCATCGTGTACGCGAAAGGGTACGGCACGTCGAACGTCGAGACCGGCGCGCCCGTCACGCCCGACATGCTCTTTCGCGTGGGCTCGATCACGAAGCTCGTCACCGCGATCACCGTCGTCGCCGAAGCCAAGGCGCGCGGCATCTCGCTCGACGCGCCCATCGCGCGATACATGAAAGGCCTGTCGCCACGACTTGGCAAAGTCACGCTGGCGCAGCTCCTCGAGCACACGGCGGGTGTCGCGGAGATCATCACGGCAACGCCGATCGACGAAGACGAGAACGAAGACGATCTCGTTCGCTCCGTTCGCGCGTGCACGGACGCGATGCTGTTCACGGAGCCGGGCGACGTTCACTCGTACTCGAATCCGGGCTACATCCTCGCGGGCGCCGTCATCGCCGCGGCGAGCGGCAAGCGCTACACGGATCTCGTAGCGGAGCGAGTGTTGCAGCCGGTGGGCATGACGCGCGCAACGTTCGCGACACAGAGCGCGGTCACGTGGCCGTTCTCGCAAGGGCACATCGGCGCTGTCGGCGCGCCGCCGCAGTTGGTGCGACCCGTCCTCACGGATGCGCGACATCTGCCGTCCACCTTTTTGTGGGCGAGCGCGGAGGACATTGCGCGCCTCGCGATCGCGGTGATGAATCACGGCATGATCGACGGACGGCAGGCGATCGATCGCGCGGTCATTGAGACAATTGTGAAGCCGCGCATGGCGTTTCCCGGAGCGACGAACGTCTTTGGCGGATTAGGCGTGATCGTCAACGAGGGGGGCGTACTGCTGTGGAGCAAGAATGGGCGGATGAACGGCTTCGGCTCGCGGGTGGCGATGGCGCCGACGGTGAATCGTGCGTTCGTTGTATTAGAGAACCGGCTCGATGCGACGCCGACGGCGACGCAGCGTGCTGCCACTGAGGCGATCGGAGCTGGTGGGCGGCAGCCGCCGCCTGTCGATACGACGGGGCGGGTTCTTCTGCCGGCGGAACTTGTTGGGCGCTATCTCAATGGTACGCGCGTGATCACCGTCAGCGCGCGCAGCGGCGGTGGTGACGCGCTCGAGATCGTCGATCGTGATACGACAGAGAGAACGCTGCGCGGATCGGGGCGCATCGTTGGGTGGAATGCGCTCGAGCTTCGGTTTGCGAATGACGAAACGAAGGCGACCGGGACGATTCGGTTTACCGTGATTCGGGACGCGAGTGGGGGCGTCAAGTATCTATACACGGGAGAGCGGGCGTTTCGGCGGCGGGGGCGGTAAGAGCGAACCGAAAAGGCGAACCGAAACGGCGAACCGAAAGAGCGAACCGAAACGGCGAACCGAAACGGCGAACGCCTTTCTCAACCTTTCTTCTTCACTCGCTTCTTCGCTCGCTTCCCCTTGGGCACCTTACGCCGGCTCCTGGCGTCAGCGCGGCGCTGACGTTCCCTCGCCTCGTAATTCGCCTGCACGACGTCGCGCAGCGACTCGATCATGCGCCTCGTACAAATCACGGTGCCGTTCAAATGGAACGCCAGCGACCTCGGCACGATGCCGTACTCCATCACCGTCACGAGCTGCGAGGTCAACTCGTTCGCGGAACGCGCCGCGGTGTCCAGATACTTGATGTACTCGCGCTCGAAGCTCGAGCCGCGCCCCTCGGCAATGTTATTGCCGATCGACTCCGAGGACCGGGTCATCTGATCGCGCAGGTCCGCGTAGCCGCGCCTTGGGAACAGGGCGACAAGCTGGCGCGTTCGCTCGGCGACCTGGATCGCGGCCTGCCACGCGCGCACTCCGTTTGGTGATGGCATGGCGGAATGCTATGCATCCGAGCGCCGTGGCCCGTCATCATTCGACTTCCGCCGTCGCCTTTTTGCTTCCGCTCTTTTCGTTCGCCCTTTCGGTTCGCCTTTTCGGTTCGCCGTTTCGGTTCGCTCTTTCGGTTCGCTCTTTCGGTTCGCTCTTTCGGTTCGCTCTTTCGATTGCTCTCCTACCTCCCTTCCCTCTCAATCCACCCTTGCAGCTGCTCCGCCGTCTGCGCCCCGAGCTTCTCGCCGACCAGCACTCCATCCCGAAACAGCAGCGTCGTCGGCATCTGATTCCTCGCCTGCGTCAACCCAAGCCCGCGCGACGTCAGGGGAATCCTCGGCACACTCGTCTCAAACGCCGCCCACTGCCTCGCGATCTCTTGCTCCGCGCTCCCCGGATCCGCCGCCGCCGCGATCGACACGTCCGCTCGCTCCCGCGCGAAATAATCGCGCGCCTGGTCGAGCTCAGTGAACGCGATCTGGCTGTGCGTGCTCCACGGCGCCCAGATCAACACGACATTGAGGTGATGCTGCTGCCGCTCCATCCCAGGAAAGATGTCGTTCCACGTGCGATGCGACGGCAACGGCTCGGCCGCCGCGGGCAGCGGACGCGCAGGGACGTCGAGCACGTTGCTCGCGAGCACGAAGCCGCGATAGTCCGGGCCGTCATAGCGGAACTCGAGCCGGCCGTCGCGCGTCCAGCTCGGGAACAGCGCCGATCCGCCGAGTCCCGGCAGCGTGCGGATCGTGCGCTTCTCGAGGTCGACGATCTGAATGTCGTAGCCCGACCCTTGAGGCTTGAGCGAGTGGAAGGCGATGTATCGGCCGTCCCACGAGAAGTCCGCCTTCGCGCCCTTGATGCCCGTGTCGAAGATGTCGTCGCAGTTGTCGACGTTGCGCACGACGATGTTGCCGTCGACGAACGTCGTGATGCGCATGCCGTCCTTCGAGATCAGCGGGCGCTCGCCCGTGCCGATCTTGTCGCATTTTTTGACCGTCGCATACGGCAGCACGGCCTTGCCGTTATTCAAATAGTAGTAATGGCTGTCGATCGTCATGATGAGATCCTTCCCATCGCGGCGCGCCCAGCTGTAGTAGTCGCCGAGCCCGTTCGGGGCGACGTTGCCGGCGACGGTTCCCGTCTTCATGTCGCGAATGCTCACGCCGTTCGTGCCGGAGTAGATGATTCGCGTGCCGTCGATCGACCAGTACGCGTCGATGCCGCCCTCGGTGTACACCACCTTCTTCGTCGCGAGGTCGACGACCGTCTCCTGCGTCCGGATGCCTCTCGGATGCCGCGCGTCCGACTGCTCGCTCGCGTACACGAGCGTGCGCCCGTCGGGCGAGATGCGCGCGTAGGCGAACACGCCTTCCTTGGGGCGGAGCGTGTAGATGTGCGCGTACTGCGGCCCAGACACAGGCGTCGGCGGCACGGTTGGCACCGGCCGGCCGGCGGCGCCGAGTAGCGCGAGTGGGGCGATGAGCCAGCGCTTGTGAGTTGTCATATTAGTGTTTGTGATCATCGCGCAGCGACGAGAGGTCCATCGTGAACACTCGGCTCGTCGAGCGTTCGTTGGTGACATAGAAGATCGTGCGGCCGTCGGGTGACAGCGACAGCTCGCGGGTGAAGACGCGGCCCGGAATCGCAAGCACGCGCTTCGCTGATTTCGTCGCGATGTCGATCACATAGACGCCGACGCCGTCCACATCGTCCGAGAAGCCCTCGACGAGGAGCTGTGCGCCGCCGGGGAGGAATTGGATGGTCGTCGTGCCGTTGACGAGTATGAACGGAAGCTGGATGGTCACACGACCGCTGCCGTCGCGGTTGACGATTTCCAGAATCCTGGGCTCGTCGCTCGAGGAATCGGTCGTGCGACGAAAGACGAACCGCTGTCGATCCGCAGAGACGGCGAACCAGCCGAGATAGCGCGCCGACACTTTCGGCAGCAGCGTCGACACCACTGAATCGCCATCGAATGCGGCGCGTTGGATCTCGGTGCCGCGAATCGTCACCGCCGACGTCATGTCGACGGCCCGACCGACACTCGGCGTCTTGCCAAGCGGCAGCTCGCGAGTGAACTGTGCCGACCCGTCGAGCGCGATGCGCTCGAGCGAGAGGCGCCGAGTGGCACCCGCTCCGCCGATCACGAGGGAAAGCGTGATCGCGCGCGAGTCGTCGGTCCACGACAGGGCCCACGCATTGGCGCGCGCGGCGTCGAATGTCTTGACGCTGCCGGCGGCGACGTCGACGATACTCGGGTGCAGCTCGCCCGACGTTCCTGCGTCGCCGAAGTAGGCGATGTGCTTCGCGTCGGGCGACCACGCGCCGAATCCGCGGTAGGTGTCGGGCAGCGCGATTGTCCGCGGCGACGATCCGTCGGCGTGCTGAATGCGCATCTCGCAGCGGCCGGCGGCACAGGTGACGAAATCCATCATCGTTCCGTCGGGCGACGCGAGCGGATCCGCGATCGAGGCCAGGCTGTCCGCAACGAGGTGAGTGCTACCGTCGGCGATCGAGAAGCTGCGCAGGCGCTGGACGTCACCTCGATCAGAGAACAGTAAAGTCGACGCGGCGAGCCACCCTTCGACGGTCTGGCCCCGCGCCACGGCGACCGTGCGCAGAACGCGGCCGTCGGTGTTCGCGACGACGAGGTTCGGCGGAAAACTCGAATCGCTGAAGGCGAGCAGCGATCCGTCGGCGGAGAGGCCCGGCCACCCGTTGGCGACCGGCGACGTCACGACGTCGATCTTCCCGCTCGCCAGCGACACCCGCTCGAGCGTGCCGGATCTCTGAACGAACTCGGGCTTGAGCTCGAGGCAACTCCAATCCGGATTGCATGGCACCGGCGGATTGACGCCGAAGTAGATGGATTGGCCGTCGGGCGACCAGCGGATGTTGCTGATGCTCGAGTGCAGTGAGCCGGCGAGCGTGCGCTCGGTAACGCGGCCGGTCATCGATGCGAGCGATCCAAGTTCTATAACAGCGACGCTTTGACTGACACCGCTTGCGTCGTCGCGCGCGAACGCCAACGACTTTCCGTCGGGCGCGATGGCGGGCGCATCGCCCGGCGTGACGCTCACGCGGCGTTCCGGGCCCGATGGAAGGCCCGTCCGCGCATCGAGCGGCAGTACATAGATGTAGTGCTCGGCCGCGCCACTCAGGGTCGCGCGTGCGTAGGCGAGGGCGTCAGCGCGCGGCGACAGCGTGAGATCGAATACTTCGCCCGGGGCGAGCGGGACGGTGCGCTTCGTGCCGCGATCGTAAAACCAGAGGGCGCGCGTAGAGTCGCCATAGTACACCCGCTGGGCGTCGGCGGTGAGCGCTAGTTGTGTGGCGCTTGTCGACGGCGGAAGGACGTCGATGAGTTGGGTCTGGGGCGGCGGCGCCGATTGGGCCGCAGCGGAGGTGAAGCCGGAGGCGGCCGAGAGTACGATCGCGAGCGGAAAGGCGGCTGCGGTGAATCGCGTTCGCATTCTGGCGCCTGAGGGAGGGAGGCAAATATTGGGTGGCGGGGGGAGATGCGCCAGAGTGCTTTGCGTGGGGAGTAGTTGGGGGAGAGGCGGGAGAATCGATGGAGGTGGCGGAAGATTGTTGTCACGTGGAGGCGGCAAGGTGACATGTCGTCTCGACGAATGGAAATGCGATTTACGGATCTGAGATGCAGCGTGACAGAAACGTGCAAGCTTCATCACCGATGGCGTACGTCATCTCGGCGAGCTATTGAGTGATCTCGTGGAGCGGCAACGTGAGCGGGTCAGTCAGGCCTATCGTCGCGCCGCAGTCGCATGCGAGCTCGCGGAGGTGCGATGTCGTCGCGCCGCGCGGGCAAGGCATCTCGCCGCGAGATCAAGTCGTGGCTCCGCGCCAGCAAGCGGTCGCGTCGGACGAGCAAGCGGTCGCGCCAGGAAAGCAATGGGTCGCGCCGCGTGAGCAAGGCATCTCGCGAAACGATCGAGCGATCTAGCCAAGCGAGCGAGCGCCCTGTCCAAGCCAGCAAGCGCTCTCGCGAAGGAATCAAACGGTCTCGCCAAGCTACAATGCGATCTCGGCAGATCGGCATTCGATCCCGGCCGACGAACACGTGCCATCAGCGGCCCGCCGCGGTCTCTCGCCGAGGGACATTTGGCGCTCCACATCGCTATATGGAGGCGCGTCGCCTTGCATTGGAGTCTCGTCGAATTGCCGAGGGCGAAAACTCCGCGAGCATCTGCGCAGGCCGCGCGGCGAGGACGGTGGCCGCGGAGACATGACGGCGAACCGCGAGCGCGAGCGCGGTCGGCGCTGCATCATTAGAGATGGCCGAACGTGATGATCTAAGCCGACGTCCAACCCCGCGAGGAGACTCGGGGCGGTTGCTCGAGTACACGCTGCCGGGTGGGTGGACGGTGCTCGCGGGACGGACGGATGAGGACAACGATCGGTTGAGTCTCAACATCGCCGCGGCGAACGACTACTGGTTCCATGTGCGCGGGATGCCGGGGAGTCATGTCGTGCTGCGATGCGATCGGGACGAGGAGCCGGATCGGGCGACGATCGAAAAGGCGGCGGCGATTGCGGCGTATCATAGCAAAGCCAGGAACGGCGGGACCGTCGCGGTGTCGTGTACGCTGGCGAAGAATGTCAGTAAGCCGAGAGGGGCGAAGGCCGGGACAGTCGAGATTCGGAAGGAGACCGTGCTCAAAGTGAGGCCCGCATTGCCGAGCGATTCAGCAACTTCGTCTGCCTGACGACTGGCCGTGGCATCTGACCGGTTCAGGCCGCGGAAAACTTGTCGAAACGCTCGGCCAGAAAGTCGCGATTCGGACGAAGCTGCGGCCTCCTCGGAAGGACGAGGCGAGATCCGTGTAGCTCTTGCAAGCCATGCTTGAGCATTGGTCCGTCTTTCTTCTTGAGAACGTCCAGGCGAATGTGCACTCGCGCGTCCGGATCGATGCCGAGAATGTCCGCATCGAACGCCGAGTGATGGATTTTGCACATTCCGAGACCGTTGGTCACGACCGGTTCGCCTTTTGGATGCTTGTCCTCGAGGATGTGCGCGGCGTCGAGCAATTCCAAATAGTTCAGACGGCAGATTGCACAACGGTCGCCGTACGCATCCAAAACGATCCGTCGAAAGTGCTGCTGATGTAGGCGTTGCATTACAGCGCGTGTCGCGTACGCACGTCCGACGGCAGCCATCGGAGTATCGACGAACCCAAGTCCGGACGTCGGCTGGTCGGCGACGAGCGTCACCTGCGTCGCGGTCGGATCGTCGGATGTCACGTACACCGGAAAGATCGCGTCGTACACGCCGGGGTCTACGGCCATCAGGTACACCAACGGACGCCTGAGCTCCATCGCGGTTCGCAACGCGCGATTGTCGGAGTGGTTGGGATCTTGGCCCTGATATTTGTAAATGAAGTGACCTGCCTCGACGTCTTGCTCATCTTCGTATGGCGAATCCGCGGACGTCTGAATACTTATCGCAGCGCCGTTCCGTCCGAGCACCGCGGGCTTGAAGATGCCCTTTTGGTAATTCCAGATTGGAATTCGCTCCCCGTTCAGGGTGACACCGACGCTCAATTCTGTGGCGGGAATTCGATCTCCGTAGCGCGATTTGAGCTGCTGCAGGCGCGCAAAGATGATCGATCGCAGCTGTGAGTCGGTATCGAATTCAGCCATCGCGCGTTGTTGTCAGGTCCGGCCTAGTCCAACAGGTGGTCGCGCAACAACAGCTTTTCGGAAAGTCCGTTCGGATAAACGAACGCCAGTGACGAAGCATCGAACTCCGCTCCCGCCGCGCCGATTATCGCGCGGTGGTTGGGGCAAACGACTACCAAGTTCTTGCTTACGACGTCCTCAGGACTGCTCGGCGGCGCAAGAAAACGAGTATCCGCGTACGCTACACCATACCGGGGCCTGAAATCATTGGTGCAGACCTGACATTTGTGGTCATAAAGCGATTTCAGCGCGTCGGTAAGCCACGGGTCGGCTGCGCGCCGAGAGTGCTCACGGACGGCGATTACGCGGCGCGGAGAGAGCCGGGCAACAATGTCATAGTTCTTAATCGCTCGGAGCAGCGGCACGACGCCGGCGAGCGCGGCTAATGATTCCGCGACAAGCCCGCCCTTTAGATACGGGCGAATCAGAGCTTCATCTTTCGGATCAATGTATTGGGCGTTCGTTTGGCCGGCGTAGTCACGACTGAGGGGGAGTCGCTCGAGGCTGAACGGGATCGCAGGCAGCGTCTCCGAACACTGGAGAATGTACTTCCAGGTCTTTCCCGCTTTCGGCCAATGAGCCCGGCTTTCGTTGCCAGTCAGGTCCCGGCGAACACTATCGAAGACCAGCGCGAACTCGATCCGGCGGTCCAGCTTTCCCAATCGTTCCGCGTCGGACTTGACCAGCTGGAGAAGAAGGAGCTCTCCGTGCGCTAGAGGCGGGTTTCGAGGCAAGGAGTCAACCGCGAACAGGGCCGTTCGTATGCACTCCTCAATCTGGCTGAATTGTACATTGAGTCGGCGCATAGTCTCCGTCGTTGAGCTCGGAAGGGACGTGTCAGCTCAATCCTACGCAGCCTGCTCAGACTTCGCGAGAATGATGTCCACGTTCATCCCTGAACTCGATTCAGAAAAAAACTCGTCAATCTCATCAATCGCTTCATACGACAGGAATCGCACTTTCTTGTCCAGCTCGAGCCGCTTGAACGTTGGCCGTTCGAGCTGCTTCCGCAGCTGACCCTTTCTCTCCTTCGGCGCGACGATGAACATCGGATAGAGCGTGTTCGGTGCAATGATGTTCAAGTCCGCAAATCGGAGCAGGCCCGAATAGATGGATGTCGAATTCTCGATCTCGTATGCGGCGCCGATTCGGAACTCCTGTTTCCAAACGACATCGATATTCTCGACGTACGAACGAGGTAAATCGATTCCGGCGGAAAACTCGGCATCGAACGACTCGAATTGGTACGCCTGCCGGAGCTTGTTTTGATCGTTTGCCGGGACCCAAACTCGCTCGCCTGCCTTTAGTCCGAGTCGAGCCAGCTTCCATTGCATGCGCACGTGGTCAGAAACGATCCGCGTTCTCAGGGCCTCGTCCAATTCGTTGCTCGTCAACGGAACGAGGTCATCCGGCGGTGCGATCTCGGGGACGATCGGAGGGATGATCTTCTGTGCGACCGGCTGCCCGTTCTGAATCCGTACAAGAATCGAGTACAGGTCATCGTACTTGTTGCTGAACTCCTCCATGCGCTCTGGCGCGACAGTCGTAAAGCCACGCAGTTGGAAATTCTGCGAGTAACCGAACAGAGAGCAGAATTCCGCGAACGGAACATTCAGCTCGCGCGAGTTGGCGATGAAGTAGATCAACTCCCAGCTCGTGTCGCCGTCGCCCTTTAATGGCCGCCACAGCTCACGCGACAGCTCCTTGCTTTCAGTCTTCGCAGCAACCTTGCCGATCAACTTGATCGAGTCGCCCTCGATGATGAGGATGTCATCACCTCGGGACATTCGCTCGAAATTGCTCCGGTTTCTCGGGCCGCCACTCGAGCCCCACACGGCGATCGGCGATTGACCAAAGACTGATATCAGCTTCGAACGAAGCGATGCCGAGACGCGCGGCGCGATCCGGGCTAGGGGAACGCGCTGCTTGATCGTGTCCTGATAATGCACCACCGCCTCGGGGTTTCCCGGCGGGATGTAGAGCAGGAACACGTTTGACATTCGAGAAATATGGGAGGGTCGCAACGCGCCGGCTATCGAGCATTTTCCAGTCACTTAGTCGAAGCTTGGCGCCGATCCGACCGCAATCGCTTGCTAACGCAGCCCCGTCCATGACTCGGCCTGGAGACCAAGCCCGCCATTCAATGCGTCGGGCAGCTTCGGGAGCCACACGTCATCCTGCCCGCTCCTAAGTGCATCCGCGATCTTGGCTGCCAGTTTCGGCTCGGCGAATGCGTCGCCGTGGCTGTGCACAGCGTCACGAAGGTCCGCGCATCCCCTCCACCGCCACCAACACCAAACAACTCACCACCGCCGCAAAGAAACACCACACCGACGTCAACGCCTCACGCCGAATGAGCATCGTCATCGCCACCGACACGACCAGCGCGCCGCCAATGACTCTCGCATAGCGAACCGTCGAAACGAAGAACGCCACGACAGTCGCCGACGCATACGCGAGCAACACCACGAGCTCGACGATCGGATTGCGCGACCCGGCCCAGCTGTAATTGATGGAGTGTCCCGCCACCGCCGCCACAGGTTGCCAGCGCGAAAGTAGCACAGCCGCTCCCACTCCAATCGCGGCGCCGAGCGCGCACAGCGCCGTGAGCATCTTCTTTCGCGCGGGGTTGCGCTCGATGAACCGCAACGACAACGGCGACCACACCGGCCACACGATGAGCGCGAACGCGAGGAACGCGTACACCGATAACCGATGAATCGCGCCGAGTGCGTCGGGAGTCGAGCCGCGCGCTGAATTCATCGTCAGCCACACGACTCCCTCCGCCACCTGCTGCGCCGCGAACAACAACGGCACCGCCGCGAACATGCGCGCAGGCGCCTGAACCTTGCGCGTGACCGACGCCACGCCGACGGCGGCGAGCACACCCGAAAGCGTAAAGCTCCCGGTGGCTGAGAAGCACATCGATCCCTGCCCGACTCGAGGCGGGGATACAGCCGTCATCCGCACGTATGGACGGCGAGTGAGATCGGCCGCCGCGCGGTCTCACGGTGTAAGCCTATGCTGCGATGTGGCTGCGTCGCTACTGATCCGCACATGCTCGCGAGCTCACGATTCGCCGTGACTCCCTCGACGCCGTACCTTCCATTGCCCCTTCGGAGCCGTCCATGCGCCTCGCCCTCGCCCTGTATTCGCTCCCCCTGACGTTCCCGCTCGCGGCATTCGCCCAGCGCCCGGTGTTTCCATCGGACAGCGCTATCCTGTCGATCCTCAAACAACGCGTCGCCGAGCACCGCAGCGCCGGCATCGTCATCGGCCTGCTCGATGCCGACGGGCACTCGCGCATCATCGCCTACGGCGACGCCGGCCCAGGCCAACCGCCGCTCGACGGCAACTCGGTCTTCGAGATCGGATCCATCTCGAAGGTGTTCACCGCGACAGTGCTCGCCGAGATGGTGCAGGAAGGCAAGGTGAGCCTGAACGATCCGGTGCAGCGCTACCTGCCCGCCGACGTGAAGATCCCCACACACAACGGCAAGGTCATCACGCTCGGCAGCCTCTCCGAGCAGAACTCGGGGCTGCCGCGGATGCCGACCAATTTCCATCCGGCGAACCCAGCGAATCCGTACGCGGATTACACGGTGCGGCAGATGTACGACTTCCTCTCGAGCTACACGCTGCCGCGCGATCCTGGCGCGTTGTTCGAATACTCTAATCTCGGGGTCGGGCTGCTGGGAAATGCGTTGTCGCTCGCGGCGGGCACGTCCTACGAAGACATGGCCCGCGCGCGCATCTGGCAGCCACTCGGCATGACACATACGGCGATCACGTTCACGCCGTGGATGCGCGAGCATCTCGCCCTGGGGCATGACGAGGGTGGAGCGGTGACGTCGAACTGGGACATTCCGGCGCTCGCCGGCGCCGGCGCCATCCGCTCGACGACGATCGACATGCTGAAATTCCTCGATGCTAATCTGCATCCCGAGCGCGGACCGCTCGAGCGCGCGATGGCGTTCGCGCACGCGGAGCGCGCGCCGGCGGGCGCGATGATGATCGGGTTGAACTGGATCATCATTCACGCCGGCGCCGATACAATCGTCTGGCACAACGGCGGCACGGGCGGCTATCGCACGTACATCGGATTCGTGCCGTCGCGCAAAGTCGGCGTCGTCGTGATGACGAACAGCGCCGGCGAGGGGGCGGACGACATCGGCGTGCATCTTCTGAATCCGTCACTGCCGCTGGTGCCCAAACCCGCGCCACCGAAGCAGCACACGGCGATCGACGTCCCCCGTTCGGTGCTCGCGCGCTACACGGGCACCTATCAGCTCGCGCCGACGTTCATGCTCGACGTGACGCTCGACGGTGGCGCGCTATGGGTGCAGGCCACCGCGCAGCCCAAGTTCAAACTGTGGGCGGAATCGCAGAAGGATTTCTTCCTCAAGGAAGTCGATGCGCAGATCACGTTCGTCACGGATGGCAGCGGGAACGTGAGCGCGTTGGTGTTGCACCAGAATGGGCTGGATCAGCGGGCGGCGAAGATTCGGTAGCGATAACGCGCAGCTTCACACTTTCCCGGGCGGCCAAGAATGACGACGAAGCTTTTCACCACCCTGCTGGCCGCCGTGGCGTCCACCGTCATCGTGTGCTCGTGCGCCGGCGACGCCGGCATCACCGTGGTCGCCGGCACGTGGAGCTACTCTCTCGAGGAAGGGATCCCGCTGCCGGGTCCGACGACGAAAAGCTGCAAAGCCACCGCAACCGGAACGGCGGCGGTCGCGAGCGATGGAACGTATTCGATCGCCTTCCCCTCGCTCTCGTGCAGCGGCTGCACCATGAGCGCGTCCACGACGGGCACCGTCAGCTCGAGCTCGATCAACGGCACCGTGACGGCGTCCATCTCCGGTTCCGGATGCAGCGCTCAAGGGCCAACGCCGAATCCCGCACCCGTGACAGGCAAGTGCACCAGCACCAACTGCTCGGCCTCGACGGGCGACGCCGCGAACTTCGCGGTCGACTACACGCTGAATCCACCGGGATGAGCTTCTAGTGCGACGCCGGGCCGTATCAATCCCACAGCGTCTCGAGGGGTCGGTATGCGCGAAGATGAGCATCAGCCGTGATCAGGATGGCGCCGAGTCCGAGTGCGGTGGCGGCGATCATGCGATCGGCGGGATCGCGAGACGCCAACCCTTCGAGCTGCACGGCGCGCACCGCGATGCGATTGTCGACTGGTACGAAGCTGAGCAACGGGAGGGCCTCGACGTTCGCGATCCAATCAGCGACATCAATCGTCAATGTGAGCCGCTTTCGGGAGACGAGCATGGCGATCGCCCAAAAAGGGTAGCAGCGCCGTGCCGGCCGCCACCACTCCGATCACGACCACATCTTCGACAAGCCCGGCCGCAAACTGCGGCATCGCCTCTGACAGCGCACGCCGCATGCGAAAGCTGAGCTGCGCCCTCGCGAACGCGGTGAGCGCGCCCGCGATCGTGTAGGGCTGTCTCGGCCGCGACTGCATCTGCGCGACGGCCGCACCAACGACAGCCCCAGCAAGCACTCGCCCAAAGAGCGGTCCGGCGTCGACGCGATCGGGAATGCCCGGCGCCTTGTCCGCCATCATCTCGAAGATCGCGAGCACGGTCGCGATGTTGGCGATACCGTCATCGAAGCGGCGAACGATCCGCGGAGCCGGACCCGACCTGCGCGCTTGCCTTGCCTGGCCTGCTCGCGCCCGCGCCACGGCGGCGATGCCGGACATCGTACGCGCGCCGCTCGCAGCCGCGAGGAGGGCGAGCGGAGCGAGCGGTGCGCGCGAGGCGCGCGAGGCGTGTGCAGCGGTCGTCTTCATCATGGCATTGGAAGTCATGACAGAACACCCGCGCAAGGACTCGGCCACGTGATGCCGTGCTCGAACCTTCCGTCAACGAGCGGAGCGACGCGCACGCGGCTTTCTGCTCGCCAACCACTCCATCAACCGATCGAGCGGCCAGCAGTTAATGACGCGATCCTTCGGCACTTGGGCGAGCCGCGCGTGCGCAATCGCGATCTCGGCATTCGCCAACTCGTCGGTCGCGTGCGCGTCGCTGTCGAGCGCGAACAAACACCTCGCCTTGACGGCGCGCCGAGCGAGGACGTAGTCGATGTCCTGCCGCGAGGGATCGCCGTCGATCTCGATCGCGACGCCGCTCTCCGCCGCCGCCTCGAACACGGCGTCCCAATCCGCCGACACGCCCGGGCGCGAACCGTACATGCGGCCGCGCGGATGACCGAGGATCTGCACGCCCCGCGTGCGCACGGCGGCGATCATCCGATCCGTTTGATCGGCTTCGGTACGCAGCATCGAGTGCGGCGCCGCGACAACCAGCTCGAGTTGAGCGAGCTCCTTCGGTTCCATGTCCACCGAACCGTCGGCACGGATGTTCGCCTCGATGCCCTTGATCAGACGGAATTTGCCGCGCAGGGCGCGGTTCACGCGGTCGATCTCTTTCTGCTGCTTGACGAGATCCTTCATCGCCACGCCATGCGCGATGGTGAGGCCGTATGAGTGATCTGTCACAGCACAATACTCATAACCACGCGCCCGGGCCGCATCGGCGATCTCGTCGAAGGCCTGGCCGCCGTCGCTCCAGACGGAATGCATCTGAAGGTCGCCGCGGTAGTCGGCGAGCGCGGGGCCCTTGAGCCGCTTGTTGCGAAGCGCCGCGACTACTTCCGACCGCGACAGAAAGTTGCCACGCAGCCCGCGGCGCTTGCGCACGTCGCGCGACTTTCCACTCGCCGCCACGGCTTTTTCGACGGTCGCGGACTTTCCCGTGCGCAGCACCTCGAGCACGACCTGCTCCGACTTGGGACCAACGTGCGGAATCTTCCGGAGCGTGCCGTCCGGGCGCAGATAGCGCTCAACGGGCTCGTCCAGATCGAGAATCGCCGCCGCCGCGCGCTTGTAGCCCCACTCGCTCTGCTGCGCCGTCTGAACGGCCGCGAGATCGCGCAGAAGGGCGGCAATTTTCCCATTCGTCGAGCCAGGCATGTCGGGCGAACATGGCAGAAACGGTACCGGTGCCGGGCGAGAACGGCGCCAGCTCGGGAGGGGAGCCTCCGCAACGATGAGAATTGCACGTCCCCGTTTTTGGGGACGGCAGGCTCGCGGGCGATCCGCGATCGTTCATCATCCTTTTCCAATGGACATTCGCGTGAGCTCACCCGCCGACGTCGCTCGCGGCGTCTTCGAATCACTGTTCGCCGGCGATTACAGCGTGTTCGACAAGCACCCGGGTCTCGCGGCGCTGCGCGAGCATTTCCCGCCGATGCGCGTGGCATTCCCGGACTTCCGCGCCGAGTTGAAGCAGCAGCTCGTCGATGGGAATCGCGTCGCGTTTCAATGGATCTTTCGCGGAACGCACGACGGCCCGCTGCTCGGCGTCGCGCCGACGGGAAGGACGGTTCAGTTTCAGAACCTCAGCATCTCGCGCGTCGAGGACGGGCGGATCGTGCAGTACAACAGCGAAGTGGGATGGTTGACGCTGCTCGGTCAACTCGGCGTCGTGCAACGGCTGGCGGAAGCAGCTACGGAATCGGCGCCATGAGCCCGGGCAACACCGGCGTCACGCGCGCCGGAAAGTTCGGCGAGTCGGCCAAGCGCCACGTGAGCAGCGCCGCGATCACCGCCTTGTCTCGCACCGCGGCGTACGACCACCCGCTCACGATCGAATCCGCCGCCGTGTGAATTCGTGCTTGCGCCGTGCGCACGTACGCCGCCATGGCGTCGGCCGGCGTATCAGGAAACATGAATATCCACGACGCGGGCACGCCGGCCTCGGAGAATGCCGCCGCGTCACTGTGAAATTCGGCGTGCTGGGCGGGCATTGGGTCGGCGACGGTGTCGTGTCCCGCCGCGTGCACCACGTTCGCGAACACCTCGTGCAGATCGGCGCCCGATGCATTGTACGAGATGAATCGCTTTCGGCCGGTGAGCGGTGCGCCGGGATCGTCGCCCTCGAGATTCACGTCCGCGGCAACACGCGCCAGCGGCCAGGTGGAATGCGCGACCCAATACCGCGCGCCGAGCCAGCCGAATTCCTCGCCGGTGGTTGCCATGAAGATGATGGTGTGGCGCGGCCGTGCCGTCGCTCCGACGATCGCGCGCGCGGCGGCGAGCAGGTCGCCGACCGCGATCGCGTTGTCCACCGCGCCGGCGTTGACGGAACCGTCGGCGTTCACACCAAACGCGTCGTGATGCGCCGTAAGCACCACGGCGGTGCCTTGCGCGCCGTTGTCCGTTCCGCGCAGCAGCCCGATCACGTTGCGACCGACGATGTGCTGGACGTCGGCGCGCACGACGAGCGTGATCGTCGAGTCGAGGTCGCGCCACACTGGCGCCGCATCGCGCGCGACAGGGCGTGATGCGACGGCACTATCGAGGCCGAGCGCGGCGTAGAGGCGCAGCGCCGCGGCATCGCTCAAGAGCATCGTCGGGCAACGCGCGGCAGGCGGCGGCGGAACGTCCGTACGGCGAATGACCGGATGCGAGTTGTTGGTGACCAGCTGCGCGAACGGGCGATTGGGCGGTTGAACGCCGGCAACCACCACCGCCAACGCGCCGGCGGGGCCGAATCGCTCGGCGAACGCTCGCGCGATGAACACTGCACTGCCGGTGCCCGGCGCGACTCGCGCGACGACGATCCGTCCGCGCACGTCATGAGCCGGTGTCTGTTCGTATGATCCTCCCGTGCGCACGAGCGCCACGGGCGCGGTGAGGACCGCGGTGTCGGGAGCTTGTTGTGTGAGAAAAGTGAAATCGTCGTGCCATCGGAGCGTGACGGCGCCGGCGACAAGGCGTGTCTCGGCACGCGGCGCGAGTTGAATGAGCGGGACGTTCTGGAAGAACGTTTTCTGATCACCGCCCGGTTCGAGCCCGAGCTCGCGAAAACGATCGGCTATCCACTGCTCGGCGCGCTCGCCGCCGCGGGTTCCGGGACGGCGGCCTTCCATGTCGCGGCTCGCCAGCGTCTCGGTGGTGCGGCGCATGACGAGCGTGTCGACGCCGTGCTCGATGCGGCGCTCGACGCTCGAGAGGCTGCTCGACTGTGCAGTCGCCGCGCACGGGAGTACGATCGACAGCAAGGCCGATCGCACGAGCGAGAGGCGTGTCACCCTTTGTGATCCGTCGTTTCTCGTACCCAGATATTCCGAAAGCTGATCGGCAGACTCGCATCGCCGTGCGCCTGCAACTTGATGGGCGAATCACCATGCGGCGCGTAGTGCGGCTGCCCGATGTACAACGTCGGCCCCTTGAGCGCCACGTGATTCTGTACGAGCACACCGTCATGAAACGCCGTCACGTATGCCGGCGACTCGAGTGAGCCGTCGGCGCGAAAGCGCGGCGCCGTCCAGATCACGTCGTACGTCTGCCATTCGCCCGGCCTGCGCGCGGCATTCACGAGCGGCGGATACTGCTTGTAGATCGACGCGGCCTGGCCATTCACGTATGTCTTGTTCTCGTACGAGTCGAGGATCTGCAGCTCGTAGCCGTCGTCGCCCGGGCCGGTCGAGGCGAGAAAGAGTCCGCTGTTGCCGCGCGCCTGGCCCGAGCCGGTGATGCCCGGCGGAATGCGGAACTCGAGGTGCAGCTGATAGTCGCCGAAGCGCCGCTTCGTCTGGATGTTGCCGCCCTGCTTGTTCACGGTGAGGATGCCATCGGCAACGGTCCAGCGCGCGGGCGACCCGTCCTTCACCGAGACCCACTGGTCGAGATTGCGGCCGTCGAAGAGCGCGATCGCATCCGACGGGGCATCGCCATCGTGTGCGCCAGGCGTGACGATCCTGGGCTCGGGACTCCAGACCTCGGTGTCTTCGGGGCGACCGGTGGGGCGTTGCTGCGCCGATGCCATGTGAGGCGCGGCGAGTGTGGTTATTATGAGAACTAGAACGAGCGCGTCGCGGCGAGGGCGAGGCATTGAAGGTCCTGGTGTCGAGATATCGTACATTCTGCACGATCGCGGCGCCCGGCGCGAGGAGGCTAGCTCGCCATCGCCATTGCCATCGCGGGCATTGGCCCGGCGTCCACCAATTGCCTGGCGTGCGGATCGACGCGCAGGTTCAGTCCCACGAGGGATCGGGCGCCAAGGAAAATGATGTCGCCAGGCTCGCCGAACACCACCTCATCGTTCGTTTCCGTGCCGCCCGCGTGCACAATCGCGTACCCGACGTCGCGATACACCGGTCGGCCGTCGGCAGTCCGAAATCCCGTGCGCTTCACGCGCGCGAGGCCCAGATCCATCAGCACCTCGGCGGGCACCCACGTCAACTCGGCGCCGGTGTCCACGAGTGCCTTTTCGATGACGTGTCGCGGTCCGCGATTCAGCGGGTTCTCGATTGCCATCGTCGTGCGGAAAGTTCCCATGTCCGACATGATAGCCTCGGGTGTGATCGGGACTCGCACCAAACGAACGCGACTCGGTTGAAATCACAAGGAGTCACGGCGGCAGCACGTCGCCAAAGAATGCGCCGAGATCGAGCGTGAACGGCTCCGACGCCCCATCGGGATGCCAGGTCAGCTTCTAGGCGATTATCTCCGGTCGCTCGTCCTCGGGGCGCCAACGCTCGATCGTGCGCGATGCTTCGTCGAGCACCCGGTATTCGGGCACGCGATTCCTCTGATACTTCGGCCGCTTGGTCACGCGATCATGCCGCGCCGAGCTCGGCGAAACGACTTCGACGGCGAGTAAGAGTTTTCTAATGACGTCCTGGCGTGTGCGAAGCTCGCCCGCTGGAACCACGAGCACGTCGGGCTGCAGAACGAGCCCGGGCTCGAACTTTACGTCGAGCGGCGAAAAGAACGTATGGCCGAGCGAGTTCTGGCGTACATACGGCGCGAGCAATTCGAACAAGCGCGCCACGAGGCCCTGATGCACCCAATGCGGCGACGGGGTCACGAGCACCTCGCCGTCGACGAGCTCCCAGCGCTCACCCGAGGGCGCCGCGTCGCGCGCCGTGTAGAACTCGGCCTCCGTCCATCGACGCTGTCGCTGCGCAGCCATGCCCATAATGTGCTCGGCAGATTGGAGAGGTGGCAAGGCGTTCACACAAGCAGGTCCTTCGGTCGCTGCGCTCCCTCAGGATGACAACGGGGAGGAGGCGCTCCCTCAGGACGACAAGGGAGGCGGCTAGCTTGCACGGCATGACGATGCGACGGTTTCGACGCATGCGACGGCAGCCCGCCGCGACGACGGATGCGCGTCCTCCCGCCGAGCGGCTCGAGGCGATGGTTCGAGAAAAGAACGACGAGCGGCGCGAGCGGATGCTCGGCCGCATCAGGGCCGAGATTCGCGGGCCTTCGGAATTGATTCCCTGGATGCGCGGCGCGCGCGAGCTGGCGGACCGCCTCATCACGAGCGACGACACGTTCTACTATCTCGCCGGACTGTTTCTCGACTCGGCGTTCGATGGCGTGGTGTACGTCGACGAAGAGCTCGTGCGCCTATCGCAAGCCATCGACGATATCGAGCGGGCGCACGGGCTGCGCGAGGATGAGAGCTTCGTGCTCCAAGACGCGCCCGACGAATGGACTGCCCTCAACACGCAGTGGGACGCGCGCATGGACGCGATTCTCGCCGACATGTTGAAGGGCGCCGGACAGACGGACGTCGCGGCGCTCCATCAACGCGATCGCGCCGAATTCGAGCGGCGGGCGGAGAAAGGGTACGCTGACTTCTGGAGGGACGATTTCGAGGACGAGTAACAGTTTTCTAATGCGCGGGGCCAGCCCTTCGTACGTCTGACGGCGGCTCAGGTTACGGTTGCATGGTTACCGGCTGCGGCGCGGTGCGCAGATAGCCACCACCCTTGTGGCATGCGACGAAGGCGGCGCTGACCAACAGGGCGACCACGGTGTATCGAACGAGGCGCATTGGATGACTCCGGAAAGGGGTTCAGCTCACCAATCGACGCAAACGTAGGAACGTTCCTGCGTGCTTATCGTTATTGATGCCCCATCTCGCGCTCGTCACCCTCATCGTCCGCGACTACGATCCGGCGATCCGATTCTTCGTGGACATCCTGGGCTTCGAGCTCGCCGAGGATGCCCCGTCGCTCACGAATGACGGCCGGCCGAAGCGGTGGGTGGTGGTGCGGCCATCTGGTGCGGAGACCGGGATTCTACTGGCGCGCGCCGACGGCGAACATCAAGCAGCGTTCGCCGGCAATCAATTCGGTGGACGCGTCGGGATGTTTTTGCGCGTCGAGGAATTTGAGCGAACGTATCAGCGGCTCGTTGGGGCGGGCGTGACGATCGTGCGGGAGCCGAGCGATCAGGCGTACGGGCGGCTGGCGGTGTTTCTGGATTGTGAAGGGAATCGGTGGGATTTGCTGGGGCCGGCGGCGTGAGGACGCGTCACGGTCATCCTGGGCGTTACCGAATCAACACCCCACTGTTCGCCAACTTCGGCCCAACCCTGAACTCGACCGTATCGCCCGCCGAAACATTCAGCTGACCACTCGATGCACGGCCAAACCCGCCGATCGGCGACGCCACGATGTATAGTGAACGCGCCGCGTACGATGCATCGAGCGAGAACATGCCGCTGCTCACACCGGTCACCGTTCTCAAACGCCGCGCCATGCCGCCCGACACCGCGAACACATCCACGTCATTGAAATTCTGATTCTGAACTTTCACGGCGATCGGCGCTGTCGGATCGAGGTCGCCATCCGCAAGCTCATTCGGACGCGCGCACCCCACCACCGACGCGGCCACGATCGCCCTAAGCATCGCTACTCTACGGTTGCCCCACATATTCCCCTCCCGTACGACAGTGCTTCAATCCCATGTACGTGATACGACACGCGAAGCACTAGTGTTCCCTGTCCGAACCCACCTGAACCATGAAAGCCGACCGCCCCAGCCGCACCGCCCGCCTCGTCACATTTGGCCGCGCACTGGCTGACGTTGGCATCTCGCACGTGATTGACTTCAGCGATCCCACGGCGCGAGTGTTTCTCGGCGAAAAGCAAAAGCGGCGCCTCGCGGCGATCGAGCGCGCGGCACGACAAGCCAAGCGCTCGTCCAAGGTCGAGATGGCGCGCGGCATGGCCGACATCATGGCCCTCCGCACGGCCGCGATCGACGCCGCCGCCCGCGACGCCATCGCCCGCGGCGCGCGGCAGGTCGTCATCCTCGGCGCCGGTTACGACGGACGTGCATGGCGCATGCGCGAGCTGCGCGATATTAGAGTTTTCGAAATCGACCATCCCGCGACGCAGAACGAGAAGCGCTCACACCTCGCGGAGCTGCCGCCGGCGATCGGAGTTGTCACCTTCGTCCCGATCGACTTCGAGCGCGACTCGCTCGATAAGGTGCTCGAGCGCGCCGGCCACGATCGTTCCGCACCGACCTGCTGGATTTGGGAAGGCGTCGTGATGTACCTGACGCACGAGTCCGTGCGTGCGACGCTCGCGAGCATTGCGGGAAGAAGCGCGCCGGGCTCCACGTTGATCGTGAACTACCATACCGGAGCCCGGCGGCTGTTCGCGCGCCTGATTCTCCGGCTGATCGGCGAACCGCACATCAGCGCGTGGACGCCGGCCGAGATGGCGAGTGATCTGCGCGCCGCGGGATTCACCGTCCGCGAAGACTCGAGCACGGCCGAGTGGAATGCGTGGTACGCCGAGGGCCGGTCGGGGGTCGGGCGCGTGATCTACATGCGCATCGCGGTTGCGTCGCGATAGCTCGCGATAGCTCAAGGCAGCCGCGCCACGCCCGTCTTTGGATCGAACGTCGCTCCCGCCGGCAACACGTGCATCCGAATGTCCGTCGCGCCGAGCGCCCCGGCATTCATAGAACTTATATGAGAATGCCGGGCGTCGTAGACGATGACGACACTCTCGCCGGCGACGCGCCACGGCCCACTCGGCGGCACGATAAGCGCCGTCGACTCATCGATCCCCACCGCGAGATGCGGCGCATCCTCGAGCGCCACGCTGATCAACCGATTGTGCCGTTTGCGACGCAGGAAATGTTGATCGACGATGGCATCGCGCAGAAAACCAAAGCCCGAATCGACGACGATGTCGCCGCGCGCGATCGTCATGAATCCGCCCGTGCTCGTGTCGGGACGCGCGCCGCCGGGATGCCGCTCGTCCCCGGTGAGCATCACCGCCGACATCACCGCGGCGCCGGCCGACGTGCCGCCGATCACCGCACCGTCGCGATAGAGCGCGTGCATCGCCGAGTCGACCTTCGTTCCTCGCAACGCGGCGATGAGCTTCACCTGATCGCCGCCGATGAACCAGATGCCCGTCGCGCCCTCGAGGAGCAGCGCCACCGAATCCGTGTTCGCCTGCGCGCGGTTCACCCAGACGTTGCGCGAATTCGCGCCGAGCCGGCGGAGCTCCCGAGCTTTCTCCTCCCCGCCCTTCTCGCCGTCCTCGCTCGCCATCCCGAACACGATGATGCGCGCGCGACCTTTGCCGCCGGCGAGATCGACGAACTGTTGCACGAGCGCCGGCGGCTGCGGTCCGCCGCCCACGATCATCAGCGTGCCGCGCACGTGACTCGTCTGTGACGACGCTCGAGACGAGACACCGGCGACGAGGAGCAGTACCACAGCACAGCGCAGCTGCATGACATTTCCGGATGAGGGGACAACCCAAATTATCGCGCGGCGTACGGTCGTGCTCGCTGAACATTCGTTCGCTGGCGATTGGTACATGGCTTGAATAGCCTTCTGTAGCGGCGAAGCTTGGCCGCGGCATTGTCCCGGAGCCATGCTTGCCTGACCGCCACGCCGCGGGAAAATCCTCTGCCGACCGGGGCCGCGCGAGCCTTGGAGTGCAGGGGCTCGACGACATCATCGGGGGCGGATTGCCCTGCAACCGCCTCTACCTCGTCGACGGCGAGCCCGGCACCGGCAAGACGACACTCGCCATGCACTTCCTTATGGAAGGGCGCGAGCACGGCGAGCACGGGCTCTACGTCACGCTCTCGGAGACGGAAGAGGAGCTTGGCGCGGCCGCCGAATCGCACGGCTGGTCGCTCGAGGGAATCACCGTGCTCGAGCTGTCGTCGGTGCAGGACAAGGATCCGGACGAAGCGTACACGCTCTTTCATCCGGCCGAAGTCGAGCTCCAGCAGACGATCGAACTGGTGCTCGCGCAGGTCGAGAAGCACAAGCCGGCGCGCGTCGTTTTCGACTCGCTGAGCGAGATGCGCATGCTCGCGCGCGACGCGCTGCGCTTTCGCCGCCAGATCCTGGCGCTCAAGCAATTCTTCAGCGGGCGCGACTGCACGGTGTTGCTACTTGACGATCGCAGCCACCCCCAGGGCGATCTGCAACTGCAAAGCCTGGCGCACGGCGTGATTCTGCTCGAGCACCTCGCCATGGAGTACGGCGCGGAGCGTCGCCGCCTGCAAGTGATGAAGCTGCGCGGCGTGCGCTTCCGCGGCGGGTATCACGATTTTCGAATTCGTACGGGCGGCGTGGAAGTGTATCCGCGCATATTGCGCCACGAGCGAGGCGCTGTCGGAGAGCCGCGCGTGATCACCAGCGGCTCGACCGAGCTCGATGCGCTGCTGGGCGGGGGCCTCCTCACGGGCACGAGCACGTTGCTCATGGGATCGGCCGGCACGGGCAAATCGATTCTCTGCATGCAGTACGCCGAGCGAATGGCGAACGAGAACTTGCGCGCGCGCGTGTATCTGTTCGACGAGCGCATCTCCACCGCGCACATGCGCGCGAAGGGACTCGGCATCGGCGGCTCGAAGGCGATGACCGACGGACGCCTCGTGCTTCGGCAGATCGAGCCGACCGAGATGTCGCCCGGCGAGTTCGCGCAGGACATCGTGCGCGCGGTCGAGGAGGACGGCGTACAGTTGATCGTCCTCGACTCGATCAACGGCTACATGCAGGCGATGCCGGCCGAGCGGCTGCTCCTGGTGCAGGTGCACGAGCTGCTGAGTTATCTCGCCGACCGCGGCGTCTCGATCATCATGACGCTGGTGCAGCACGGTGTCTTCGGCGGCGAGGTCGACGAAGCCGCCGAAGTGAGCTACCTCGCCGATACCGTCATATTATTACGATACTTTGAATATTCCGGCTCGGTTCGGCGCGCCATCTCGGTCGTGAAGAAGCGCAACGGGATGCACGAATCGACCATTCGCGAGTTCGGGATCGGGCCCGGCGGCCTTCGCCTGGGCGAGCCGCTGCACGATTTCCGCGGCGTGTTGACGGGCGTGCCGGAGTACACGGGACCGAGCGGGCCGCTGATGGCGGATGTCGCGGCACCGCGTCCAAGTATCGCAGACGGTGCACATGGCCGCCGCTGAGGTCATTCGCATGGTGACCGACGACGTGGCCGGCGTCGCCGACGCGGCACGCGCCGAACGGTCCAAGCGCATCGCCATCCTCGCGCCGACAGGACGCGATGCCCCGCTCGCCCAACGCGTGCTGGCCCGCTGGCACATCGACGCCGAAGCGTACGAGGACGTCGAGTCGCTCGTCGCCGCGATGCGCCACGGCGTAGGCGCGCTCGTCCTTGCCGAGGAAGCGCTGGTCGCGACGGTGCGCGAGGCGATCGTGGCGGAACTGGACAGTCAGCCCAGCTGGTCGGACCTCCCGCTGATCATCCTGACGGCCGAGGGCGAGCTGTCGCATTCGATCGCCCAGGGCATCGAATCGATCGCGATGCGCAGCAACATCACGCTGCTCGAACGGCCGGTGCGTGTGGCAACGCTCGTCACCACCGTGCGATCGGCGCTTCGCGCCCGCGAGCGGCAATACGACGTGCGCGATCATCTCGTGCTGCTCAGTGAAGCACGCGCGGAAGCGGAGGCGGCGAATCGCGCGAAGTCGGATTTTCTGGCGATGATGAGCCACGAGCTGCGCACGCCGCTCAACGCCATCGGCGGCTACGCGGACTTGATCCTGCTCGGCATTCGCGGCGAGATCACCGAGGAACAGCGCGAAGACCTCCTGCGCATTCAACGCAGCCAGCGACACCTGCTCGGCTTGATCAACGGCGTGCTCAATTTCGCCCGCATCGAGCGCGGAACGCTCAAGTATGAGATCTCCAGTGTCGCGGTCAGCGAGGTGCTCGCGATCGCCGAGTCGCTGGTGGCGCCGCAGGCGCGGGCGAGCGGATTGCGGATCGAGTTCGACGTTGGCGAAGGGCTGCGCGTACGCGCCGATCGCGACAAGCTCCAGCAGGTGATACTGAATCTTCTCGCGAACGCGATCAAGTTCACCGATCGCGGCGGCCATGTGCGCGTGGGCTGCGAGCGCCGCGATCAGGGACGTGTGTCGATCACCGTTGAAGACACGGGCTGCGGGATTCCGCGCGACAAGCTCGAGCAGATCTTCGAGCCGTTCGTGCAGGTCGACAGCCGCTTCATGCATCCGCGCGACGGCGTGGGGCTCGGACTCTCGATCAGCCGCGATCTCGCGCGCGGCATGGGCGGCGATCTGACGGCGGAAAGCGAGCTCGGCGTCGGCAGCAAGTTCACGTTGACACTGGTAACGGGCTGACGTCGCGATACCCCGCGTGCGCACTCGTACTCGCACTCGGCGCCTGTGTGCCGAGGGTGGAGCTGCCCGTCGCGCCGTTCACGTCGCCGGCGATCCTGGCGCCGACCGATTCAGCCGCGCGACTCGCGCGCGCACTCGCGCCGACGCTGTGGATTCAACGCGACGAACCGTTCCCGCTCGTGCGCACGGCGGCGGTCGTGCATCCGACGAAGCCGATCGTCGCATATCATCTGCTCTGGCAGCATGACGTGAACGGCCAGTGGCTGCCGTGGGCGAAGCCGAGCGATGAGGAGATCGTGTGGGTCGGCTACGATCCCGCGACCGGCAAGGCGACGGACATCTGGACGTACTGGCATCACACGGTGCTGCACGCGGATTGGCGCGAGCGCGGCGCGCCGGCGATCGACGTGCAGTGGGGCAAACACGGATCGCTGCCGCATGGCGTGATCGAGAGTGATTTGCCGCGCTTCAAGACGATGAACGCGTTCTACGCCGTCGAGTTCGCGTTGTTGCCGGACATCTGGATCGGGAAGCTCGCGCACGGCGGGCCGTGGGGCTTCTTCCATTCGTACGGGCGCTATCGCGAGTACACGAACCCGCTGCAGCTGGCGGATCGCTTGGACGCGGTGATCGCGTCCGAGGATCCGCGTGATGCGCTGCATGCGGTGTTCGGGAAGAGGTACTCGAACAAGTTGTGGTGGCCCTGGGATCTGAAGTAGCCGCTGAGCGATAGGCTCAGCGCGTCCAGGTGATCGTCATCTCGTCGGTGTACGTGAGAAGATCGTTGAGAATGCGCGCGAAGATGCGATGCTCGCGCGCCGGTTCGCCCGCATGGGTCACAGGCGGAGGCGAGCGATGGTGACACGAAGCGACGTGGCCATCGAGTACGTGCTGCTCATATTCGACGATCCAGCTGTCGCGATCGATGCGTCCGAGCGCGGCATCCGTGAAGACGTCGAGGCAAATACATGGTGGATTCTTCATAGGCTGGTCTCCCGCGCGGGTGGGCCGCGCTGACTGGGACCCTACGAGCATCGGTGGAGGGGGCGGCGCGGTGAATTTTGGGCCCGTTTGGCGGAACGAAATGTTCCGGGCAGCAGAGCTTAAGTTTTTGAGAGATTGGGTTCTTCGAGGGAAAGTGGATCGGCGCGAGCCAGTCAATGAGACGACCAGTTCTGACGAGATCTGACCAGATCTGTCGCACGGCGCCAAACTCTATCGCGTCCGTACACTCCAAGGCCGTCCAGATCTGGTCAGATTTTGTCAGCCCCGGTCGTTGTCTAAAGTTTTAGCTCACCCCAGACATCGAGATTCTGTGCCGCTTCGACACCTGCTGATCGCGCTCGCTGCCGCGCAGACCCTGTCCGCACAGCGCGTAGAGATCACGTTCCCCCGCGCCGCCCACGCCGCTCCGATCACGGGCCGCGTCTACATCGCGCTCAGCAAGACCAGCGACGCGCAACGGCCACCGATCAGACAAACAGGCGAGACCGGCGTCCCGCTGTTCGGGGTCGACATCGACAACGTCGCGCCGGGCACACCGTTGATCGTCGATGCGCGCGCGTTCGGCTTTCCGGTTCGGAGTCTGCGCGACATTCCCGCGGGCGACTATTGGATCGAGCCGTTCATCAACGTTTATACGAAGTTCGTGCGCGCCGACGGGCACACCGTCTGGATGCACATGGATCAATGGGAAGGCCAGCAGTGGCAGCGATCGCCGGGCAATCTCTACGGCGAACCGATCAAGATCCACTTCGATCCTAAATCGTCCGCGCCGATCAAGCTCGTCGCCGACAAAGTCATTCCGCCCGTCACCGTGCCGGCGGACAACGAGTATGTGAAGCGGATCAAGATCCAGAGCCGCATTCTCACCAAGTGGTGGGGCCAGCCCATCTACCTCGGCGCCACGGTGCTCTTGCCGAAGGATTACGACAAGCATCCCGACGTGAAGTATCCCGTCGTCTACGACGAAGGACATTTCAGCCTCGGCGCTCCGGGCGGGTTCGGCGCGACGGGCGGACGCGGTGGACGCGGCGCGCGCGGTGGACAGAGCTTCACGGATTATTGGCTCGCCGACAACACGCCGCGCATGCTGCTGGTGACGCTGCAACACCCATCGCCCTACTACGACGATTCGTACGGCGTCAACTCGGCCAACAACGGCCCGTATGGTGACGCGATCACGCAGGAGCTGATTCCGGCGGTCGAATCGCAGTTCCGCGCGATCGGCCAGCCGTGGGCGCGACTGCTCACCGGCGGATCGACGGGCGGATGGATCTCACTCGCGCATCAGGTGTTCTATCCCGACTTCTACGGCGGCACGTGGTCCCTGTGTCCCGACGGCGTCGATTTTCGCTATCACCAGATCGTGAACATCTACGACGACGCGAACGCGTACTACATCGATCACGACTGGATGAAGGTCGAGCGCCCCACGCAGCGGCGGCCCGACGGCAACATCGTCGCGATGATGAAGGACGAGAACTGGTCGGAGCTCGCGCAGGGCGATCATTCGCGCTCGGGCGGCCAGTGGGACATCTGGGAGGCGACTTATGGCCCCGTCGGCGCTGACGGCTATCCGCAGCGGATCTGGGACAAGCAAACCGGCGCGATCGACAAGCGCGTCGCGGCATACTGGAAGGAACATTATGATTTGCGAAACATTCTCGAGACGCATTGGAGCACCCTCGGGCCCAAGCTCGCCGACAAGATGAATGTCTATGTGGGCGATGCGGATTCCTATTTCCTGAACATGGGCGTGCACATGCTCGAGACCTTTCTGAAGACGACGACCGCACCAGCGTGGTCGGGCGAGATCGTGTTTCAGCCGATGGCGCCGCATTGCTGGGGACCGCCTCTGAGCGAGCTCATTCCGAAGATGGCTGCACAGGTGGAAAAACATGCTCCTGCGGGGACATCTTCTGGCTGGCGGTATTGAGAACCGATCTGGTCAGATTTTGTCAGATTTGGTCGTATTTCAATATTGAAAACGACAACATCCGACAAGATCCGACCACATCTGTAGATCAAGGGCCGGAGTTTGTTAACACGCGCGCGAAGCCGGGGTTCTCGCCGAAATTCAGGACCATGCCGACGGGAAGGCCGGCGGTTTTGGCGTAGCGCCAGACCTGCTCGCGGTGCGGCAGCAAGACTCCTCGCGAGACTTTGACTTCGACGATCACGAGTCCTTCGACGACGATGTCGGCGCGGAAGAGACCGATGACGACGCCGTGGAAGACCATCTCGTACGGCACTTCGCGGCGGACGTTCAAGCCAAGCTCACGAAGCTGCACCGATACGCCGTTCGCGTAGAGGTACTCGGGAAACCCTGGCCCAACCTCCCGTTTCACCGCATAGAACGCGGCGATGATCTTTCTGGTGACGTCGCCGTGCAGTAATCCGCTGTTGTCAGATCCGGCCGGATCCGGTCGTTGTGAATTTGTGCTCATGCGCGACACTGCCATAGCCGCCGCGCACGACCACCATCATTCCGACGCCGCCACCATCACTCCACGATCCATTTGAACTGGCTCTTCATGAGGTTGTACGACCCACGTCCGACGTGCGTCGCCGTCACATGCAGCGGCGCCCCCGCGAACGTCCCATCCAGCTGCAACGTATCCTGCACCCGCGCCCACTTGAGCTCCGCGGTGCGGCCGCCCCTGCACCGCAACGAGAGAACGGACGCAGTCCCCCGGCCGGGCGTGCGGCCACAGCCGACGAGAGAATCCGATGTGGTCAGCACGACCCCGAATGGGCTCACCACCATCCGCCGCCACGGCGTCGCCGCATTCGACGCGGTCACCACCCACGCGCCGTCGAGCGGTGAATCCGCCGGACGATGCAGCGTCGGCGCCATCGCCACGATCGACGACAGCATCACGCTGCCCACGCCAACGGTCTTGATCGTGTTGCGCCACGCCGGCGACATGCTGTCCTGGAGCCACGTCGACGAGCGATCGATCGCCACCGCGCGGCCGCGCACGAAGAAATCGAACAGGCGCCGCGCATCGTACAACACGAGCACGGCCGCCGAGATGGTGATCATCGTCGCGTAGAGCTTGACCGGCACACCGTACGCATAGTTCAACAGCGCGACATTCGTCATCACCGCGACCGCGAGCAGCGCGCCGAGCGTTGCCGTGCGCCGGAAGCAGAGGAGCGCCACGGCCAGGAATTCCATCACCCCGCCGAAGAACGCGTAGGCGCGTGAGTATTCCATAAAGGTCCACAGGAGCATCATCGGCGACAGGTCGCCGACGCGCGTCTCGAGTGTCGTGATCGGAACCGGCGGGAACTGCTGCGGCAGCAGCTTCGCGATCGCGTAGCTCATGATCCCGAGCACGATCGAATAGCGAAGCAGCACGCGCAGTGTGCTCTCGACCCATTTCCCTTTTGGGCGGCGGCGGTCGGCGAACGCCCACGCGAGGGCACCGATCACTCCGATCGCGACGGCGAGCAGCAGTCTCGCGTACTCCTCCGAGACGTCGCCGTTATCGCCCTGATATGAGTTTTGTGTGATCCGCGCGACGTGCAGCACGTTTCGCGCAACCCACACGGCCGGCGGCGTGAAGAGGTGTCCCCAGCGCGGCGCGAGACCGGTCTCGTTGAATCCCCCGCCGCCGAGCGACGGATAGTTGTTGATGAAGAGCGGCAGATGGTACAGGCCGAACGCGATCAGCGCGAATCGTTCGGCGAAACGGCGCAGGAGACTTGGAGCTACAGGCAGCGCATCGGACGCCGGCGTGTACATTGGCGCGGGTTGCGCCTGAATCGAGGAAACAGTCATGCGATAGACTGCGCACCGGGCGTGGCGTTCGCAAGCATTTCAGCGTTATAGTATGGTCCGTGCCCTCGTCCCTCAACTGCCCCACCTGCGGCGCACCGGCGCCGAGCGCGACGGCGTCGCGGTGCGAGTACTGCGGCTCGACGCTGACGACTGTCGCGTGTCCGTCGTGCTTCGGCGCGATGTTCGCCGGCATGGACTTTTGCCCGCACTGCGGCGCGAAAGCCGCGCGTACGGTGGGCGATGCCGCGTCCGCGCTGCCGTGTCCCGGCTGCAAGGCCGAGATGCGCGCGGTGACCATCGGCACCACGCCGATGCACGAGTGCGCGGCTTGCGCGAGCCTGTGGCTCGATGCCGCAACCTTCACACAGCTATGTACGAACCGCGAGGAGCGGGGCGCCGTGATCGCCTTCGCCGATGTGACGACACGCGCGCCCACAGCGCGGTCGGCGCCCAGCGCGGCCGTTCGATATGTGCCCTGTCCGATGTGCGCGAAGATCATGAATCGCCAGAACTTTGGCCGCCGTTCGGGCGTGATCGTCGACGTGTGCAAGGGGCACGGCGTGTGGTTCGAGGACAACGAGCTGCATGCCGCGCTCGCGTTCATCGACAGCGGCGGGTTCGAGCGCGCACGCCAGGAAGACGTCAAGCAACAACTCGACGAGCAGGCAAAGCTCATTCGCGAGTTCGAGGAGAGCGGCCAGCGCTTTCGGGAGCTCGACGCCGCGATGACTCACCGCACCAAGCCCGGCGCGTCGAGTTTGCTCGAGGATGCGTTGCGCTCGTTCTTCTCGTAGCGTCGTAGGCAGGACCTCAACCAGGAGCACTCGCGTGACTCTGCGTGACTTCGTCGCCGGCGAATTGATCGACATCATCGAGTGGCTCGACGAGTCGCGCGACACGATGGTCTGGCGCTTTCCTCGGCCCAACAACGAGATCAAGAACGGCGCGCAGCTCATCGTGCGCCCGGGCCAAGCGGCGCTGCTGGTCGATCAGGGCAAGGTCGCCGACGAATTCGGACCCGGGCGGCACGTGCTGGCGACGTCGAACCTTCCGGTGCTCTCGCGACTGCGCGGGTGGAAGTACGGCTTCGCGAGTCCGTTCAAGGCCGAAGTCGTCTTCGTGAACACGACGCAGTTCACGAACCGGAAGTGGGGGACGTCGAACCCGGTGATCGTGCGCGATGCGCAGCTCGGGCCCGTTCGGCTGCGCGCGTTCGGCACGTTCTCGGTGCGCATCGAGAATCCGCACACGTTCGTCGACGAGATCGTCGGCACGAACGCCTTGTTCACGGTGGATCTCATCGGCGAGCAATTACGAGACTTCGTCGTCTCGAAAGTCTCGGGCGCGCTCGCGGAGTCTCAGGTGTCGATCTTCGATCTGGCGGCGCGCTACGGCGAGCTGGGTGCGAGCATTCAGCAGCGGGTCGCGCCGGATTTCGCGCAGTATGGATTAGAGATCTCTCAACTCGTGGTCGAGAATGTGTCGCTGCCGGCGGAGGTCGAGGCGGCGATCGATCAGCGGGCGAAGTTGGGGGTGATCGGGAATCTCGATCAGTATGCGAAACTGCAGAGTGCCGATGCCGTGCGGGACGCGGCGAAGAATCCGGGATCGGGAATGGGGGCGGTGGTCGGCCTCGGACTGGGGTCGGCGGCCGTCGCGCAGACGCAGGCACAGCCGCCCGCGGTGAATCTCGAGCCGCCGCCGGTGCCGCACGGCGACGCGTGGTATTACGTGGTAAATGGTGAGCGTCGCGGACCGACGGACTTAGCGGGACTCAAGCGGGCGGCGGCGAGCGGAGAGCTTGGTGCGGACACCCTGGTGTGGAAGGCGGGGATGGCGGGGTGGGAGGCGGTGCGAAACGTGGATGACCTCAGGCAGGTGGTTGCGACCGAGGGCACGCGAGGGTGATGCATGCTCAGGCTCGAACCCGCGTCATCGACAAGGTATTCGCGAGCCCGAAATCCGGATTGGGGCATCTGGAAGTCGAGAACGACCCGGACCAAAACTCGCCATCATTGGACGCTGTCTTGATTCGCCATATCGGCCGCCTTCCTTTACCTACAGCTTGTCGATGATTCTCTGGCGTGCTCTCCAATACTCGTCTTCATCAAGCTGATTGTCCAAGAATAGCAAATCAATCTCTCTCAGGTCCTGTGCGACGTCCCGCACTGCGCTGCGTCGCACGCCCTCCAAGACGCCGATCGCGTTAAGAGCGGCAAACAATCCACCCAGCGTCGTGGCGAAGAGGACGGAATCTCCGACGAGCGATGGGGCGGCCACTGCGATTGCTTGCCCTACGGCCAAGCCGATGACGCCAAAGCCCGTGGCCTCGCCCGCTCTGCGCGCGGTTTGTGACAGCGCGTGGTGGCGCCGGTCGTACAGTTTGGGCGACGTCACCAAGCGCGTTCAACCCTAAGTTCTTGCAGCAGCCGTTGCGCGAAAACGGCGATTTCTATCGGCACGGGATCGGTTGCACGTCGCCCGTACCGAGAATGGAAGAACCACAACGACGCCAACGTCAATGCGGCTGCAGAAAGGACGGCTCCGACGACTTGGCGCGCTTCGGGATTGCTTGCTGGCATAAAGAGCAGCACGGCGAAGGCGCCTAGCCCGCACACAGTCGAGATGGCCCGCAGACGACGCTCTGACAGCAAGACGATTCGCCCGACACGGTCGAATGCCTCGCGCTCGCGCATTCCGCTCAATATGCGAAGCCCTTCGATTACTTGTGCGCGTTTAGAACTGTCTGAATAGTCGATCCCACCCGGGAATATCTGGCGGATCGGGAAGAAGAAATCGTGTCGCCGCGCGGCTCCGAGCAGTGATGAGGCCATCCGGAAGAGGACTTCAAGACGCTCGTCATTCGACAGCTGGGCATACAAACGTCTCGAGCCGCTTTCCGCCCCGCTTCCTGCCCACGTCGTCGTCACGGTCTTTACCCCGAGAATCGAATCGGCATTAATGTGCAAGGTCTTACAGATATCGCCAGACCCTGATTCTGGCGTCTTCGGCCGAGACCGCGACTGCTAGATTGCGTTCAGCGATTGTCGCGAACGTCGGAAGCCGGCTTCTCCTACCGCTTATTCCACGGCGTGACCACCAGCTTCGGCGCTCCGTGGATATCGCGGTTCCGCCACCGCGCCGTGATCGTCCGCGTCTCTCCCGGCAGCAGCGTCACGTAGTTGTCTTCCCAAAATACGGGCAGCGCTTCCTGTCCGTCGCTGCCGACCACCCGCAACCGCACGAAGAACGCCAGCGACTTTCCAGAATTGGTAAGTGTGACGCGTGCATCGCTCGTCGTGGCTCCTCGAGTGAATCTTGCAGACGACTTCACCGAACCCGCCGGCATGGTCTTGAGCGCCGTGAAATCCGCGAACGCCTTCACCGGCGTCATGTACCAGGTCGACGTATCGGCAAGCACGTCGGGCTTGGACGACAGCCAATAAAAGTTCGTGCTGAGCGACGCGCCGGCCGCCGTCGTGAGGCGCAAATCGGCGAAATAGGCGCCGTTGACGTTGGCGGGCTCCGCCAGCGCGAACAGTTTCATGCTGCTGTCCGCCGGAAGGTCGAGCGTCGTGTCGCGCGTCGAGAGAACCGATCCGTCGATCCCCAGCGTCCGCGCGCGCAGACGAACGCCTTTGACCGCGTGCCGTTCGGCATTCACGACCGCGATGCTGCGATCATCGTACGAGTACAACACGTGCACCGGCTCGTTCGCCTTCTTCGCGCCGAAGTATCCCCCCGCGGGGAGCAGATACCAGTCGAAGAGATGCCAGTAGATCGACGGCCACGCGTTGTTGAACATCCATTGAATCACGCCCGTGGACGTGTACTTGTTGCGGCGATACGCCTCGAACATCGCGCGCTCGCCCTCGTACGTCATCAGCTGCGACGTCGAGGTGTACTCTTCCGCCGTCGTCGGCGCGCCGAAGCGTGTCGAGAGCGCGGTGTTGAATCGATCGAGCAGATGCGTGAACTGTCCGCCCGCCGCGTGGAAGAGCCACACGCTGTCGAGTGGCCACTTGATGTCGCGCTCGGGCATCATGCGGCGAATGCTCTCGATGGGCGGCACCGCCGCGCCGGGACTCGTCTCGGTGTTGTAGCCCCACCCCCCCCCGTGTGTCGCGTCCTGCATCCAATAGCCCGGCGGCACCCAATCGTACGGGCCGGTCATCTTCACGCCGCTCGCGCCGGAGAATTGCGCCGGCTTGGCGCTGGCCGACGACACGGTCGGATTCGGCCAATGCTCGCTCCTCTCGATGCCGAGGTACATCTGCTCGACGTCGGCCGGCGGCGGATTGTCGCTGCCGTTGAGCCAAACGAAGACGCTCGGATGCGCGCGCAGCCGACGAATCTGATCGCGCAGCGACAACCCCGCGACCATGTGCTGCTCGGCGCCCCACTTCGGCCATTCCTCGAATGCCTCGCAACACACCCAACCCGTCATGACGAGAAGGCCCAGGCTGTCGGTGCGCTCGAAGAAACGATCGTCCTCGTAGTTGCCCTCGAGGCGAAGCGTGTTGAGGTGCATGTCGAGCGCGTAGCGAAGCTGATCGTCCTGGCGCTGCGGTTGCGGGCGGAAGAACATGTCGGGCGCCCAACCGCCCCCGCGAATGAGAATGCGGCGGCCGTTCACGCGAAACAGCGCGGCACCGGACGGCGTCATCTCTGACGTCACTTCGCGAATACCAGTTCGCAAATGCTGATGATCGGAAGTTGCGCCGCCGATCGCGAACGCGACATCGAGATCGTACATCTCCGGAGACCCAAGCTCGGCGGGCCACCACAACCGCGGATTCGTCATGTGCGCCGCGGGCAGTTCGACGTACGAGCTGTCGCGCGCCGCGACGGTGAAGCGTTGATGCACGCGCATGCCGCCGATCGTCGCCGACAGTTCGCCACTGACCGCGCTATCCGCGAGATTCTTGAGATTCGTTCCAATGGTGACGTCGGCGGAGTGGCGGGTCGTATCGACTTTGCTGATGACGACCGGATAGCGCACGGCGACGTCGCCCGTCGTCGCGAGATACACCGGCTTCCACAAACCCATGTCCTTGTCGGGCGGCGACGGATTCCAATCGACCCACGTCGTTTGCAAATCGGGCGGTGTCGGCGCGGTGATCTCGACGGCGAGCGCATTCTCGCCGTTCTTCGCGAGATCGGCGGTGACGTCGTACTCGTAGCGGCGATAGGTGCCGGCGACCTGCGTGGAGTCGGCGATCCGCTTGCCGTTCAGCCAGATGTTCGCGCGATAGTTGATGCCGTCGAACTGCAGCGTCACATGCTTGCCGCGCGCGGCCGACGCCTTAAAGGTCGTACGATACCACCACGGCACCGCGTACGGGCTCGAGGGGTCCATCGGCAAGTGCACGAAGTTCAAGCCGATGTTGTACGTCATGCCCGGGATGGAGCGCAGGTTCATGCCGAAGAAGGGATCCTTGAACACGCCGGCGTCGACGAGCGCGCCGACGACCGTGGACGGGACCGTGGCCGCGTACCAATCGCCGCCGTGATACGACGGCGAAGAGATGCGTGCGCCGTCCGTGCCGACTTTCGCGGAGGATTGAATGCGCCAGCCGTCGTGAAGTGCGCGGCGGGTCTGGGCGCGGGCCGTGGCGGCGCCAAACAGCAACGCGATTGTCATCCCGAGCGGAGGTGCGTAGCGCCGGAGTCGAGGGACCCCCGTACGCCGAGGAGAGCCGCTGCTTCTCCGCCGGGACGGGGGTCCGTCGACTCGCTGCGCTCGCTCAGGATGACACGTAGCGTTCCAATGACAACGGAGTAAGACTTTCATCATACCGCCTCCACGAGGCCAAACGGCCAGCGCTTGGTATTCCACGACCACAGCAGAAACGCCAGCCCGCCGAGCGCGAGCACGCCGACGCCGAACAGCAGCACGCGCGCGTCGGTGGTGGCAAAGACGAAGATCCATCCGAAGAGCGCGACCAGCCCCGGCACCGGATACAGCCACATCTTGTACGGCCTCGGCATATCCGGCGCGCGTTTGCGCAATAACATCAGCCCGAAGATCTGTCCCATGAACTGCACGAGAATGCGCGTCACGATCAGCGCATCGATCACAGTGCCGAGCGAGAAGAAGCCGGCGACGATCGAGATCACGCCGAGGACGAGCAAGGAGACATATGGAAAGCCTTTCGTGGGATGCAACCGGCCGAACACACGGAAGAAATACCCACTCTCGGCAGCCGCATACGGAATACGCGAGTAGCCGAGCAGCAGCGCGAAGACCGAGCCGAACGCGGTCCAGAGCACGAGGAGCGTGAACACCGTTGCGACTTTCGTTCCGAACAACGTCTGCATGAAGATCGATACGACGAAATTCGACTCCGGATGAGCGCTCGCCGGTACGAAACTGCGCCACGGCACGACGCCGATGATCGACAAATTGATGCCGAGGTAGATGACGGCGACCGCGGCCGTGCTGTAGAGAATGGATTTCGGAATGACGCGGCCGGGATCGCGCACCTCGTCGCCGATGTAACACACATCGTAGTAGCCGAGGTAGTCGTAGATGCCGATGCGCGACGCGGCGCCAATGCCAAGGAAGAAGCCGATCGAGAAGTTGAACGCGCCGGGCGGAAAGTCGAACGCCACGCGCGGATTGAAGTGGAACATGCCGGCGACGATCACCGCGAGCACCGTGACGAGCGTGCCGATCCACAGCGCAATGGTGAGCTTCGCGATCGAGTGAATGCGCCGGTACAGGAGCGCGATGTTGACGATGCCAATCACCGTGACGAGCGCGATCTCCTGCGGCCGCGTCATCCCCTTCCAGATGTAGCTCGTGTAGTCGCCGAAGCCGATGTAGCCCGACGCGATCTCGAGCGGTCCGCTGAGCACGAACTGCCACACGAAGAGGAACGCCATGAGACGGCCGAACCGTTGGCTGCCGAACGCTTCGCGAAGGTAGTGAAACGATCCGCCGGAGCCCGGCATCGCGGCGCCGAGCTCGCTCCAGACCATGCCGTCGCAGATGACGATGACCAGGGCAACGATCCATCCCAGCATCGCCTGCGGGCCGCCCAGCGCCGACATCAGGAGCGGAATGGTGATGAACGGACCAACGCCGATCATGTTGGTCATGTTCAACGCGGTGGCCGGCAGGAGGCCGAACCGGCGCGTCAGGTGCGGCTGGTCGGGCGGCACGGAGGCGTCGGGGACTGCTGTCGGGTTCGCAGGGTCGGCCATTCGGCGCTCTCGGGTGATCGTGTTTTTTCGTCAACGAGCACGTCAACGAGCACGTTAGCCACCTCTGCAACATCTGCAACCTCGGCGCCATCATTGCGCGGGCCGGAGTGACCCGGCATGTTCGGCGAATCATGAGACCCCTTTCCCTGACGCTCGCGATCCTCGCGCTGATCGCCGGCTCCCGCGTCGCCGCCGCGCAGCGGGATGCCGTCGCTCGCGGCGGCGACACGTCGTTCACGCGCGCCGACGCGCAGCACGACATGGCGCTCCTGATGAAGATTCGAAATCCGCACGGCGTGCAGTCGCTCGAGCAGGTCACGCTCGGCGGCAGCAAACAGTGGATCTCCATTCGCGGGACCAACCGCGACAACCCGCTAATGTTGTTCATCCACGGCGGCCCCGGCGATGCGATGATGACACGCGAATGGGCGTTTCAACGGCCGTGGGAGGACTTCTTCACCGTCGTGCAGTGGGATCAGCGCGGCGGCGGAAAGAACGCGCTCGCCGACACGTCGAAAGCGATGCAGGCCACGTTCTCGGTGGCACGCGACGTCGCCGATGCCGAAGAGCTCGTGGCATTGCTCCGGCAGCGATTCGGAAAGCAGAAGATCGTCATCGTCGGCCATTCGTTCGGGACGGTGATCGGATCCGAGCTCGCGGCGCGTCACCCGGACTGGGTCAGCGTGTATGTGGGCATCGGCCAGGCGTCGCCGAATGGCGAGTCGATGCTCTACGACGACGTGCTCGCGCTGGCGCACGCGGCGAAGAACGCGACGGCCGTGGCGCAGCTCGATTCCATGAAAGGCTATCCCAACGTGCCCGGTGCCGCGCTCGCGCGCGACGTCGCCACGCTGCGCCGATGGTCGCGCTTTTTCGGCGGTGCATGGTACGGCGACCAGGACTGGTCAGCGTACTCCGCGATTCAGTGGCTTGGTCCCGAATACACCGACGCCGAGATGCGCGCGTTCGGTCCCGCGGAAGGACGCGTCACGGCACGCGTGCTCAGCGCCGACTTCTTCGGCCAGGACGCGAAACTTGCGCGTCACTTCGATGTGCCGGTCGTGTTCATGATGGGCCGGCACGATCTGCACACGCCGTACAGCGCGGCGAAGCGCTACTTCGACAGTCTCACGGCGCCGAGCAAGCGGTTCGTGACGTTCGAGGAGAGCGCGCACGTGCCGTTTCTCGAGGAGCCTGGGCACTTTCTCGAAGCGTTGCTGCGGGACGTGCAGCCGCTCGCCGCCGAGCGCGCCGAGGCTTGGACGTCGTTGTTCGACGGCAAGACACTCTCGGGCTGGCACGGACTGGGCTACGAGAAGACGCCGCCTGGATTGTGGGTGGTAGAGGACGGCGCCATCGTCCGCGTGCCGAACGGGCGCGCGCCCGTGCAGGCCGACGGGCAGCCACTCACGGGAATGGATCTCATCTCCGATCGCGCGTTTCGTGATTTCGAATTGTCGTGGGAATGGAAGATCGCGCCGGGCGGCAACAGCGGACTGAAATACAACGTCTCTGAATCGTTGTCGACGCACATGGATCCGCCGCATGCCGCCAAGGGCTGGGAATATCAAATGCTCGACGATTCGCTGGCCGAGGACAACAAGCTCGCCACGCATCGCACCGGGGCGCTGTACGACATGTTCGCGTCCAGCGAGCCCGGCGCGACGCGCCCCGCGGGCGAATGGAATTCGTCGCGCTTGATCTTCGTGGGCAATCACGGCGAGCATTGGTTGAACGGCGTCAAGGTCGTGTCGTTCGATCTCGGGACGCCGGCGTTCGACTCGGCGTTCGCGAAGAGCAAGTACGCGAAGTATCCGTCGTGGTTTCCAATCCGGCGCGCGGGACAGATCGTGCTGCAGGATCACGACGCGGGCGTGTGGTTTCGGAACATCAAGATTCGGGAGATCAAATGAGCGTCGATCGCCGCGAGTTTCTCAAGACGTCGTCGGTGGCCGGACTCGGCGCACTGGCCGCGCCGCTGCTGCGCCGCACCGGACCATCACCAAACGAGAAAGTCGTCGTCGCCGTCATCGGAGTGAACGGGCGCGGCGTGGTGCACGCGCAAAATTTTTCGTCGAGCGGCAATAGCGAGGTGGCGTACATCTGCGACGTCGACAGCAACGTCGTATCGAAGGGTGTGAGCGCCGCGACGGGGCAAGCGAAGGCGCCGAAGGTCGTCGGTGATTTCCGCCGTGTGCTCGACGATAAGTCAGTGGATGCGATCTCGATCGCGGTGCCCGATCACTGGCACGCGCCGATGGCGCTGCTGGCGCTCGCCGCGGGAAAGCACGTCTATCTCGAGAAGCCGAGCGGGCACGATCCGCACGAGGACGAGCTGCTGATCCGTGCGGCGACGAAGTACCGAACGCACGTACAGCTGGGCACGCAGCGGCGGTCGGGACCGCGGTTCTTCGAGGCGGTGCATGCGCTGCGCGACGGCGTGATCGGCACACCGTATCTCGCGCGGGCGTGGTACGCGAACACGCGCGTGGGTATCGGCAAGGGCAAGGTCGTGCCGGTGCCATCCAATCTCGATTATGAGTTGTGGCAAGGCCCGGCGCCGCGCACGCCGTATCGCGACAACGTCATTCACTACAACTGGCACTGGTTCACGCGCTGGGGCACGGGTGAGATCTGCAACAACGGCACGCACGAGATCGACGTCGCGCGTTGGCTGCTCGGCGTCGACTATCCGATCACGGTGGATTCGGTCGGGACGCGCCAGCATTTCGCGGACGATTGGGAATTTCCGGACACGCAGGATGCGACGTTCGAGTTCCAGGGCGGCAAGACGATCGTCTGGCACGGGCAGAGCTGTAACGGCCTGCCGATGTACGGCCGCGCGCGCGGGACGATGATCCTGGGTACGAACGGCAGCATGATCATCGATCAGGATGGATATGAGATCTCTGATATCAAGGGGAAGACGGTCACGCAGACGGCCGTCGTGCAGGCGGGCGATCCGCTGAACACCGTCGGCGACGATGCGCTGACCATGCTTCACATGAAGAACTTTCTCGACGCGATACGGACGGGTGCGAAGCTCAATGCGCCGATTTCGGATGGGGCGAAGACCGGGATGCTGTGCCATCTCGGGACCATTTCGCAGCAGACGGGGCGGAAGCTGCGTATCGATCCGGCGACTGGGCGGATTGTCGGCGACGCGGACGCGATGATGCGGTGGGGGCGTGAGTATGCGGCAGCGTGGGCGCCCGTGGGGTGAAGGGCAGAGCGCACGCGGACTAACGCGGGCACATCGCGGGCTCACGCGGACGAACACCAGAACACCAGAACACCAGAACACGCGAGAAAAAAAGCACAACCCACGAACTACAATCTCGCTCAGCTCGCGGAGTCCCTGGTGTTCGTCCGCGTTAGCCCGCGATGTGCCCGCGTTGGTCCGCGTGCGCCCTCCCCAGTCTTACCGATTGACGAACACCTCCAACGCCCCTTTCCGCGAATTCTCGAAAATGTACCGTTTGAAGCTCGGCTTCGGCCCGAAGTGCAACAGCATCCCGAGCTCCATTCGCGTCGCCCGTAGATAGTTCAATACTTGTTTGTCGTACGACTCGTCGAACGCCCTCGACGCTTTGATCTCGACGACGACCCGACCTTCAATGATGAAATCCGTTCGATACCGTCCAATCGGCCGGCCATCGTAGAAGACGTCGACGGGTTGTTCGCGAGTGAACCGGATGCCGTGTCGCTCGAGCTCGATCTCGAAGCCCGCACCGTACACACTTTCCAGAAAGCCATACCCCAGCTTGTCATACACGGCGTAAAACGCGCCGATGATGCGACCGGTCAGGTCTGCGTCCTTCAGGTTTTCCGACATGCCCACACATTGACGCGCCGACAATTATTCGGCGCCACCCAACCGACTCGCGCGACATCGTTCGACCGCGCATCACACCGCCGCCGTGATTGTCTCCGCGCCAAAGATCTCCGTGCCATCGGGCGCCGGCGGCGCGAATGCGGCTCCACAATGCTCGCATCGCTCAGGCGACACGACGCGCATGCGGCCGCAATGCGGGCACCGCTCTCGCGCCGGACGAGAGACGAGCGCCAGCATCAACACCAGACCGTTCAGACCAAACGCCAGCGCGACCACCGCCCATGCCACCGTGCGCCGAGCGTCGAACGCATACCGTCGCGCGATGGCAATGACGGCCGCGGCACTGATCAGCGCGGCAAGGACGGTCAGCGTCCACATGAGCGGCGTGTCCAAATCCCCCGGCGCGTTTCCGAGAATGATGTCATTCACCCGCTCGGCCACACGTTCCACCAGCGGCACGCCGAACGCGGCGACGGGCGTCGTCCAGTCGGTATGCGACTCCGGCGGGTGCGAGGTTTCCGGCAACGTGTACCGCGCCGCGACGGTCGATCCATCACGAATCTCGAATACCCGCTCCGGCGCGTGCGCCTCGGCGTGCCGATCCAGCGTTCCCCAGCGTGGCGAGTAGCGCACGAACGTCGGAGTGCCGGGCGCAAACGTTGGACGAACGACCGTCACAATTCCATAGCCCGCGACCGATGGATCGTGCGCGAGATGCGCGACGGGCGTGCCGGCCATCGATTGGACATACACCGCGCGATCCGTCGCCACCGCATAGAAACGCTGCGTGCTGTCCACCGGCGGGCCCGAATCTCCGCCGCGCGGCAGGAATGGATTCTCCGTGGACTCGCTGAGCGACGCCGACGCCACCGTCTCACCCGGCGGCGCCATGAAGATTCGCTGAATGGCGCGATGCTCGAGACTCGCGCGATACACCGCGTGAGAGAACGTGAATAGCATCTGCTGCGGAAAATATCCCGGACCCGCGCGCAGCGTCCCCGCGAAGCGTTCGCTGGGTTCGTCGAGCCCCTCGTGGAAGCCCGCGGGCCCAAGCCAGCCGATCTGGCGCGCCGTGCGCGGATCGTATGCCGCGACGAGACCCTGCCTGGGGATATAGTACCACAACAGTAAGTTCATGCCGCCGGCGTACAACTGCTGGTACACGCGATCGGGGGCCCGGTATCCGGTCGGCGTCATCGTCGCAAACCAGCGGTCGGGCACGAGCGGCATCTCCGGCGCGGCGAGCACGCCGTCGCCGATGTGCCGCCACGACGCGCTGTCCGCGTATTCCGGAATCGGCCGTCCCTGAAGATCAGTAACCGCAATCACTCGCTCGCCGGGCGATCGGATGCCGCCGAACGACGTCGTCACGCGCACGAATTGCCCGTGCGAGTCGAGCACCGTGGACGTCGTTCGGAAATCCTCCGACGCTTGCGCGCTCTGAAAGAGTGACAGAATCGCGTACAGGATCAGACCCGCGATCTGAACGCCAAGCAGAACATTGACGCCAAGCGCCAGCCGCGCACCTCGCGGTTGCGACTCATAGCCGCCGATGGCGGTGAACGTCGCACGCGCCGCGATCCCCGTGACGATCACGCCGACGACGACCGCCAGTAACGCCTGCCAGAATTCGTTGACGCTCAGCACCAGCACCGAGCAGATGATGGCACCGCCCAACGCGAAGACGCCCCGGTCGAAGAATCGCTTCGCGCGAAGCGTCATCAACATCCCGGCGAACACGTACGCGAGCCCGGCGCAGAGATCGGCGACGTCGGGCAGCATCAGGCGCGCGTCGTACGGCGCGGCGCGATGCCCCGGCACCGCCAGCCACGCCGCGTGCAGCAGCATCGGCACGCCGGCCGCAACGAGATACAACAGCGCCGCCGCAATCGCCTTCGACGCGAAGATGAGCGACGCGTCGGCGGGACGATGCAACAGAAACGCACGCGCGTCGCCGTAGCGATCGTCACGCGTGACGGCACGACCGAGCATCAACGCGGCCAGCGCGGCACTGAGCATGAACAACGAGAGCCCCGTTCCGAGACCGGTGTTGCCCACGCCGACTTCGACGGTCGTCGTCATCTCGGTGCCAACGCCGACCGGCCGTCCAAAGGCGCGGATGCCCGGTTGGCTCATGCCATATGAGGCGACCAGCAACAATCCGATGATGACGAATGCGACCAGCCCCGCCGTCGCGTGCTCGCGCATCTCGCGCACCGTCATCGTGCGAAGCGTCTTCACGCCACACCCCCGAGGAACGATCCACGGACGTCGCGCTCGCCCAGGTAGCCGGTGAGTGCGTCGGCGAAGTTGAGCGGCACTTCATCCACGATCGGCGCGCCGAGCGAATGCAGCACACGCTGCGTCTCGTCGTCGGGACGCGCGATCGTGAGCCACAGCGCGTCCGTCGCCGTGCGAGCGTGCAACATCCCGCGAATGGGCGGCAGATTCGGCGGCACGCTGCACGCGGCGAACTGCAGCCGGAACTGCGAGATGCTCGAGCGGAAGGCATCCACCGAACAGCTCGCGCGCAGTACGCTGCGATCGAGAATGGCGAGATGGTCGGCGACGCGCTCGACGTCGTCGAGGAGGTGCGACGAAAAGAAAATGGTGCGATCCGCGGCGCGCGTGACGTACAACATCGACTCGAGCAGCGCGCGCCGCGCGACGGGATCGAGGCCGAGCGCGGGATCGTCGAGCACGAGAAGCTCGGGCTCGGGCGCGAGCGTGATGGCCAGCGAGAGTCCGGCACGCTCGCCGCGCGAAAGACTCCCCGCCTTCGTCTCGCGATTCAGCCGGAAGTGACCGACGACCGAGTCGAAGATCCTCTGGTTCCACCGCGCGTAGAACGTCGCTTGATACGCGCCCAACTGCTCGACGGTCATCCAGTCGTAGAGCGCGTGCGACTCGGACATGTAGCCGATCCGCGCCCGCGTCTCGGGCGAGATGCGCCGGCCGTCGTCGCCAAGCACGCGGGTTCCGCCGCGCGTCGGCTCGAGCAGGCCGAGCATGATGCGAATCATCGTCGTCTTGCCGGAACCGTTGCGGCCGAGAAACGCGAAGACGCTCCCTCGCGGAACGTCGAGCGAGACCTGATCGAGCACGCGTCGCCTGCCGAAGTAGTGCGTGACATCGCGGATGCTGATGACGGCGTCGGACCTCATCGATGGCCTCCTTTGCGCGCCGCTTTCACGCGTCGCGCGACGTGTTCGACGATCTCGTCGGGCTCGTACCCGAGCACGAATGCTTCCGAGACGAAGGTGGAGACAGCCTGCTCCATGCGCCGCGCGCGTTCGGGCCCGCTGTAGATCCGCCGGCGCTCGGAGAGATACATGCCGCGTCCCGAGCGCGCTTCGATGATCCCGTCGCGCGACAGCTCGGCATACGCGCGCGCGACGGTGTTCGGGTTCACGACGAGCTGCTCGGCCAGGGCGCGCACGCTGGGCAGCGCCTCGTCGTCGCGGAGGCGGCCCGCGATCGCGGCGGCGCACACCTGCTCGACGATCTGCCGATAGATCGGCACGGTGCTGCCCGGGTGGACGACGATGGCGAGTGACATAGTGTACTAGTTCAATTAGTACACTAGGCACGGCACCGCGTCAAGAGACCGCGATCGGTGACAGAGTGGCACACCGGCTGTCAATCCGAGCCGCAGGCGAGGAATCTCGCCACGACGGAGGGACGTCCCTCTACCGGGACGTTAAATCCCTCGCTTCGCTCGGGATGACTTTGCTGGCTACGATCCGCCGCGCACGCTCGATCACCGGACGATCCACCATCGTCCCGTTCAACGCGAACGCCCCCTCGCCCGGCCGTTTGTCCGCCTCGGCCAGGATCGACTCCGCCCATGCCATCTCCGCGGCGGTCGGCGCGAACAGGCGATTGAGCGGCGCAACCTGCCGCGGGTGAATACAGAGTTTTCCCGCGAACCCAAAGCGGCGGCTTCGCTCGGCGTCGCGAGTCAATGCCGCTTCGTCGTCGATGCCGATCGTCACCGCATCGATCGGCGGCGCCAGTCCGGCAATGCGCGACGCCAGCACGATCCGCGAGCGCGCGTACGCGAAGGTGTCGTCTCCCTCGAGCATGCCGGTATCGAGCTCGAAGTCGAGCGCGCCGAAGACCAGTCGTTCGACGCGCGGAGCGTGCGCGACTTCCAGCACGTTCCACACGCCGCCCGCCGTCTCGACGATCGGCACGATCTGAAACTCGGCCGGCAGACGGGCATCGGCGCGCTTGATGTCGCCCGGCAGCTCGACTTTGGGCAGCAGCACGCCGGTGACGTCGAGATGCGCGGCAACCTCGATGTTCGCATCGAACCATTCGGTGCTCGCCGCATTCACTCGAACGTAGACGGGCACCGACGCCGGCAACTCGGTGCGAGCGAGACCGGCGCACGCCGCCGCTTTGTCAGCCGGCGTGACTGAGTCCTCGAGATCGATGATGACGCGATCCGCGCCGCTCGCCGCCGCTTTGGCAAAACGTTCCGGACGATTCGCGGGCACGAACAACCACGACCGTGCGGGCGACGTCAGCGCGTCCATGCTTCCGCCTCCACGCCGTCGGACCACAAGTGAAAGTGACCGCGATCGACCGCCGGTTGGCCGTGCAGCGTGAGCGGTTCATTCGCGAATGCCGGACGCGTGGCCTTGAACTGAAAGCGCGTCACCGTTGCGTTGTGCGTGTTGGCGGCGAGCAGATCGAGCAGCAGCGTCGCGATGAGCGGACCGTGCACCACGACATTCGGATACCCCTCGGACTCGGCATACTGTCGATCGTAGTGAATGCGGTGGCCGTTGAACATCAGCGCGGAATATCGGAAGAGGAGCACCTCATTCGGACTGAGGGTACGCAACCATGTCGACGGCCGCGCCTCGGCGGAACGCAGCGGCGCGCGATCGGCCCCACGATACACGAGACCCTGATCGTCCTCGAGCAGCATCTCCTTTCCAGCGCGCACGGCATGGTGCACGGTGACGAAGACGAGCGGGCCGGCTCTTCCCTGCTTCTCTTCGATGTTCGCGATGGTCGATTCGCGCACCAGATGTTCGCCGACACGCAGTGGACGATGCCACACGAGCCGGCTGCCGGCCCACATGCGCCTGGGCAGCTCGACGGGCGGGAAAAACCCGCCGCGGCGCGGATGCCCGTCGTCACTCAGCTCGCTCGTGCGCGTGAGGGGTGGAAACAATGCCCAGTAGATCGCGGGTGGTACGTCGTCGCCTTCGCTCACCGCGGGCGCGTCGTGATCGAGCGTCGCGTGCCACGCCGCGACGCGCGATGGCGTCACCCAATCGTCGTGCGATTCGCGCCGGCCGATCCACTGCGAGAGTTGGTCCATGAGCCTGTTATTCCGAGCGTAGCGCTGTCATTCCGAGCGTAGCGAGGAATCTATCGTCTCGCGTAGAGGGCCGTAGATTCTTCATCGACCACTCTATCTGGACGAAAGATTCCTCGCCTTCGGCTCGGAATGACTGATTACGAGGACTCGGAATGACTGATTACGAGGACTCGGAATGACTGACTACGAAGACATACGACAACCGGTTCGCGCCCTGTGCGCCGAATTTCCCTCGGCCTACTGGCAGCGCGTGGACGAGGCGCGGGCGTACCCCGAAGAATTTGTCGATGCGCTGACGAAGGCCGGCTGGCTCGCGGCGCTCATTCCGCAGGAGTACGACGGCGCGGGGCTCGGGCTTGCCGAAGCTTCGGTCATCATGGAGGAGATCAATCGCAGCGGCGCGAACGCCGGCGCATGTCATGGGCAGCTTTACAACATGGGCACGGTGCTGCGGCACGGATCCGACGCGCAGAAACGCGAATATCTGCCGCGCATCGCTCGTGGCGAGCTTCGGCTGCAGTCGATGGGCGTCACCGAACCGACGACCGGCACCGACACGACGAAGACCAAGACGACCGCGGTGCGGCGCGGCGATTCGTACATCGTCAACGGCCAGAAGGTGTGGATGTCGCGCGCGCAGCATTCCGACTTGATGATTCTGCTCGCGCGCACGACGCTGCTCGCCGAGACGCAGCGCAAAACCGAGGGGCTTTCTCTTTTCATCGTGGACATCAAGGCCGCGCTTGGAGCCGGGCTCACGCTCAAGCCGATTCGCAACATGGTGAATCACGAGACGAGCGAGGCGTTCTTCGAGGACGTGGAGATTCCGGCGGCAAATCGGATTGGCGAGGAAGGCAAAGGATTTCGCTACATCCTCGACGGCTTGAACGCCGAGCGGACGCTCATCGCGGCCGAATGCATCGGTGACGGATACTGGTTTGTCGATCGCGCGACGCACTATGCGTCGGAGCGAGTCGTGTTCGACCGGCCGATCGGGCGCAATCAGGGCGTGCAATTTCCGATCGCCGAGAGTTACATCGAAGTCGAGGCGGCGAATCTCATGCGCTGGAAAGCGTGCGAGCTCTTCGACGCCGGCGAGCCCTGCGGCGCCGAGGCGAACATGGCGAAGTATCTCGCGGCGAAAGCGTCATGGGAAGCTGCGAACGTGTGCCTCCAGACGCATGGCGGCTTTGGATTCGCGGCGGAGTTCGACGTCGAGCGCAAGTTTCGCGAGACGCGGTTGTATCAGGTGGCGCCGATCTCGACGAATCTGATTCTTTCGTATGTCGCCGAGCACGTGCTCGGGCTGCCGAGGTCGTTCTGATGTCGGCCTTGCCGCTCGAGGGAATGACGGTCGTGGCGCTGGAGCACGCGGTGTCCGGGCCGCTGTGTACGCGACATCTCGCGGATTATGGCGCGCGGGTGATCAAGATCGAGCGTCCCGAGGGCGATTTCGCGCGCGGCTACGACGAGTCGGTGCATGGCTTGTCATCGTACTTCGTGTGGCTCAATCGCGGCAAGGAGAGTGTGGTACTGGATCTCAGGGAGGCGAGCGGGCGCGACGCCCTGGATCGGCTGCTCGCGCGCGCTGATGTATTCGTGCAGAACCTGGGACCGGGATCGGCGGCGCGTCTCGGCGTCGATTACGAATCTCTAAAGGCGCGATTTCCGAAGCTCATCGTCACGGACATCTCGGGATACGGCGAGCCCGGCCCCATGCGGGACAAGAAAGCCTATGACCTGCTGCTGCAGGCCGAGGGTGGATTGCTCTCCGTGACCGGCAGCGACGATTCGCCGGCGCGATGCGGCGTGTCCATCGTGGACATCGCCGCCGGTATGTATGCGTTCTCGGGAACGCTCCTGGCGCTCATGCAGCGCGCTCGCGACGGACACGGCACCGCGGTCTCGGTGTCGATGCTCGACGCGGTCGCCGAGTGGATGTCGCAGCCTGTGTATTTCGGCCGCTATGGCGAAGCGCCGCCTCGGCGAAGTGGTGCGTCGCATCCGACGATCGCGCCGTACGGGCCGCATCGCACCGGCGACGGCGAAGTGATGCTCGGCATTCAGAACGAACGCGAGTGGTCGCGCTTCTGCGCCGAGGTGCTGGAGCAGCCGAGCCTCGCGGCGGACGAGCGATTCGATCGCAACACCAAGCGCGTCGCGAATCGTGGAGAGCTGACACGAATCATCGAAGACGTGTTCATGCAATCGAGCAGCGAGCAGATCGTCGCGCGGCTCGACGCCGCCGAGATCGCGAACGGACGCGTGAACGATGTACATGGTGTCGCGGTGCACGAGCAGCTTCAGGCGCGCGGTCGCTGGGCCGACGTGCAGACGGAGAATGGATCGATCGCGGCGCTGCGGCCGCCCATCGACTTGCGCGGGTCGACTGCATCGATGGGCGACGTGCCGACGCTTGGCCAACATACCAAAGCGGTACTGAAGGAGCTCGGTCTATGAGCGCGGAGCGCGAGTTGGCGACGTTCGCGGCGAGTGTGACGCTGGAGAACGTGCCGCACCCAGTCCTCGAGATGATCGAGTCGCTGATGGTCGACTGGTACGGCTCGGCGGTAGCGGGCAAGGACGGCCGGCCGGTGCTGGCGATGCGTGACTTCGCGCGCGCGATGGGTCCGGCGACGGGACCGTGTACGATCGTGCCGACGGGAGAGAAGACGACCGCCGCGTTCGCCGCCTTGATCAACGGCGCGTCGTCGCACGTGGTCGAGCAGGACGACGTGCACAACGGATCGGTGTTTCATCCGGCGACCGTCGTGTTCCCCGCCGTCATCGCGGCGGCGCAGCAGGAGAATGCGACGGGCGCGGCCGTGCTGGCGGCGTCGATCGTCGGTTACGAAGTCGGCATTCGCATCGGCGAATTCCTCGGACGGTCGCATTACAAGATCTTTCATACGACGGGAACGGCGGGCACGGTCGCCGCGGCGGCCGCGGTCGGGCGATTGCTCGAGCTCGACGCGGAGCAGATCCAGCACGCGATGGGATCCGCGGGCACGCAGGCCGCCGGATTGTGGGAATTCCTGCGCGACGCCGCGGACTCGAAGCAGCTGCACACCGCCAAAGCGGCGTCGGACGGCTTGCTGGCGGCGTATCTCGCGCGCGAGGGTGTCACCGGCGCGCGCGCGATTCTCACCGGCGAGCAGGGCATGGCGGCGGGCATGTCCAGCGATGCCGATGCGTCGCGACTCACCGACCGTCTGGGCACGCGGTGGGCGATTTTAGAGACTTCATATAAGTGGCATGCGTCGTGCCGGCACACGCATCCGTCCGCCGACGCGCTGCTCGATCTCATGGCGCGCGAGTCATTGTCGCACACGGACATTGCGTCGATCACGGCGCGCGTCCATCAAGGCGCGATCGACGTCTTGGGGAAGGTGGATCGCCCTACCAACGTGCATCAAGCCAAATTCTCGATGGGCACCGTGCTCGGTCTGATCGCCGTGCACGGCGCGGCGGGCCTTCGCGAGTTCGACGAGCACGGACTCACCGATGCGCGTGTGACGTCGCTGCGCGACCGGGTGCGCATGGTGTGCGATCCGGAGGTCGATGCCGAGTATCCGCGGCGGTGGATTGGGCGGGTGGAGGTGGAGACCACGGACGGCCGTCGATTGAGCGGGCGCGCGGATGTGCCGAAGGGTGATCCAGGGAATGCGTTGTCGCGCGAGGAGATCGAGGAGAAGGCCGTGCGACTGGGGGGCGCCCGCGAGGTGATCGGACGTATTCGCGCCATGGAGGACACCGCGTCGGTACGCGAGCTCTTCTCAACTGCTTGACCACGGACAGACATCGGACGTCCACGGATAGGCACGGAAACGGCGTTGAATTCGTTTAGTATGTTCTTTTTTTCTTTTGGAAGAGCAACTTCATACGCCTTTTTTCGATGCTGTTTCCGTGCCGATCTGTGGATGTCCGCCGTAGTCCATGGTAGGCTCTTTCTGCCCTTGTCGGTCTAGATGAACGGCGGCCGCCATTTCCACGGCCAGAACTCGCGCGCGACGTCGGCCAGCGCCTCGCCGGCGAGCCCTGTCACTCCGTCGCGAAGGCCCTCTCCGACGTGGAAGCCTCCCGGCCGCACACTCGTGACGAGCACGCCGCTTACCAGTTCTGTCACAGGATTCAAGATCGATAGATGGATGCCGTTCGGGGACGTCACTCGAAACGGGCCGGTCAGCGCGTTGAACCATCGCGATGCGCGGGTGTCACCATCGCCGCAGCTGCACGGCCAGTAGCGGAGATTGCGCTCGTCGAGAATGCGCGACGCGCCGAAGCGCAGCGTATGAGAGATCGCGACCTGCCCGTATCGCTCACCGACGCGGTCCTCGAACCCGCGCCAGGTACGCGGAAACTGTTTCGGGCGGCCGCGCCATTGATCGAAACCGGCAAGGCCGAAGCCACGCAGCACGCTTCGCGGGCCGACCATGCCGTGCAAATAGTCGGAGACCGTCGCCGGTGTGTAGATCGAATCGGCGCGCGCGCGCCTGTTCGTGGTGGTGTCCTGCGCGCCGATCGTCGTCGGTAACAGCAGCGCGATTGCAATGGTCGTCCGGATCATTGGCGTTATACTATAGCTTCTGCCGCTCTCCGTCGCGGCGATTTCGTGCATGGGCGCGCGCTTCTCGTGGCCGCGGCTGGGCGCGCTCCATAAGCGACGCAGTGTACTCGCGGCGCGTGCGCCAGATCACGCATTTAACATTTCCTCACAACGGGGCGTCGTACCGGCGAGAGGCACGACGCAGGTACGACGTAGCAACGATGTCACCCGGATGGAGGCACTCATGAAATCGATGTTGTTGGGACTTGGGATGGCCGGTTCGCTCGCGTTCACGCCGCGTGTCATGGAACCGCATCCGCACATTCGTAGCGCGGTGGCGGAGCTCCAGGCGGCGCGCAAGGAGCTGCAGACGGCGGCGCATGACTTCGGCGGACATCGCGTGGATGCAATTCGCGCGGTCGACGCGGCGATCAAGCAGTTGCAAGTGGCGCAGCAGTACGACCGGCGGTGAACGCAGGTCATCCTGAGCGCCGCAGGCGCGAAAGGATCTCATCCGCATCCTGAGATCGGGATCATCCAAGCGGACGAGATCCTTTCGGCGCTGCGCGCTTCAGGATGACGGCATGAAGTTTATCTAGGCCATTTACCCATCTACCCGCCGCCTGCGCGCGATATACGTTATCGCATGCGGTACACCTCGGTCATTCTCTCGGCCGCGCTTCTCGCGCCCGCTCTGACGTTCGCGCAGAGCGAAGCACCCACGGTTGCGGTGATGAATTTCACCGGCGGCTCGATGACGCCGCGCCCCGGCGACTACGCGGCGCTGGGACGCGGCATCTCGGAACTGCTCACGAACGCGCTGGCGTCGAATCCGAACATTCGCCTGGCCGATCGCGCGCGATTGAGCGACCTGCTCGCCGAGCAACGGCTCGCGGCATCGGGGCAGGTCGATCCCGAGACGGCCGTCCGCCTGGGCAAGGTGCTCGGCGTTCGGCACTTCGTGACCGGCGGCTTTCTCATCGATCCGAAAAATCGCATGCGATTCGACGTGCGATCGGTGAACGTCGAGACGTCGGAGATCGAGTTTCGTGAAACGATCGAAGGCAAAGTCGACGATCTGTTCGATCTCATCGATCGCATGGATCGAAAGCTCACCGCGGCGGTTGGTGTCGCGTTCGCGCCGCAACAGCAAGGTGCGGCGCGGCCGTCGACCAAGAACGCGCAGCGGTGGGTCGATTCGCTGACGGCGAAGAAGCCGTAGCGCGAGATCGACGCGCTACGGCCACACGGCCGGCGGTGTCATGACGGCGCCGAAGCCGCCGTTCGCGCCGACGCCGCGCAGGAAGGTCGGGCCAGGGCGGTTGGTTTGCGATTCCAGTATGGCCATCGCGCCGAAGCCCGCTGATCCGGAGATCGCGAGGACGCGATGCGCCGAGGACTGCCCAGTCATGTCGCTCCATGCGACGCCGTCGAAACGGGCGATGTGGCCGTTTTCTCCACCGACGTAGACGTCCTTCGGCCCGCTCCCCCACAAACCGAGTTGGAACGTATTCGAAGCCACCGTCGACGGCGCTGGACTTTGCACAGCCTGGAGCGCACCAGTCATCGGGACGTTCGCCCATTTGGTGCCGTCGAAATGAATGAGGACGCTGTCCCCGACGGCCCACACGTCGCTCGCCGAGCTGCCCCATACGCGCGCGAGGGTGCGGCTGGTCGGACTTTCGACCAGCGACCACGAGGTGCCGTCGAAGTGTAGAATGCGTCCCTTCTGGCCGACCGCGATGACGTTGTTCGCGGCCGTGCCCCAAACGCTGAACAAGCTTCCGGCGCCCGGGAGGCCCGTTTGGCGACTACAGACTCCACCTGATGATTGGCAGGCGACGATGCCGGTGTCGCCAACCATGATGACCGACGACCCAACTCCCCACACCGCGTTGTAGTTGTCGGTGATGCCGGTGATCGGTTTCAGCACGTCGCTGACCACCGACCAGGCAGTGCCATTCCATCGGAGAATCGTGCTCGCCCCGCCCACGGCCCATGCGTTCGACGGCCCATCGCTCCACACACCCTGCAGGATGCGAACGCCGGGTGTTCCGGCCGGAGGAGCGTCGACCGTCCACGACGAGCCGTTCCATCGCGCGAGAAAGAGATTCCAGCCCACGGCGAATGCGCTCGTCGGCGACGTGACGATGAGATCGCGCATCGCGGGGATATAGCTGAGCACATGGTATCCGTTTGGCGTGACTTGCTCGAGCCTGCCGAACGCGCTCAGATGGTACGCGGCGCCGCTGCGCGGGTCCGCCCACATCTCGAGACCACCGATGAAGCCGAGTGCCTGCGTGAACGACGAACGCCCGACCTCGCGCCATGAGGTGCCGGTGCCGACATAGAACGCACGGCTGATCGCGTTCGAATCCCCGTATGCGTACATCTCGCTCGGGGACGTTATGCCCCAGTCGAAGAGACGACCTGGCAAGCCGGGCACGCCGGATCCGACCCAGCCCGTTCCATTCCATCGAAATGTGCCGGACCCGCTCGCGATCGCGTACGCGATACCGGGCGCTGGGCACTGTAGCTCGATCTTGAAGTTCGGAATGCTGGTTAGCGTTCCACTCCACGCCGTGCCGTTGAAGTGAAACAGACTACCGGTGGCGGTATTCGCGATGGTGTTGGTGGCGCTGTTGACGGACGTCGCAAACGCTTCGTTCGGACCCGTCACGCAGGTCTCGTTGATCACTTCGGTTGCTGTCGCGACAACCTTTTTCGTCCACGTCGCGCCGTCGCCTTGCCATATGATGCCGCCAAATCCGCCCGCGACGATGAATCGGCCACCGCCCGGCGTGACGAGCGCGGCGACACTGAGCAATGAGTCGCGAACCTGGGAGACGGCGGTGAAGGTGGCGCCGTCGTAATGATACAGTCCGGAATTGGCGGCAATCCAGACGTCGTTCGCCGCGAGCGGTGCAATGCCGTTGAAGCCATTTCCGCGTCCCAGATGGCTCCGGACGAACTGCCACGAGCCGTTCTGAAAGATGCCCAGCGCCGGATCGCCGCTCGTGTCGGTCATCGCGGAATACAGCGTCGGAAGTCCTGACCCGGATGCGAGGCCGACGACCCCGGTACTCAAGGTAGGAACCGCCCCGCCGAGCCGCAGCGGATCATCCTCCACCCATTCACGAACTGTAAACCGCGTGTTCGCCAGATCGACCGGCGGCAAAATCGGCGGCTTCCCGACATTCGCGCTCCCCGTGAGCATGACCGAGTCGAGCGCGAATTTCACGGAGTCGCGCAGCGCCACACTCACGAGCAACGGACACCCACCGCCCGGCCTCTTGTCACGCAGCGTATCGGCGAGGCACGTCGTCAGATCCACACTCAACGGAACCGACACCGTCGTTCCCGCGACGGCAGGGACGGTATCCCGCACGAGCTGCACGAACTTGCCCTGCTGCGAATACCCGACATTCACGTCGATCGTTCGCGCCGACGGCGCGTTCTGCCGCTGAAAGCTGGCGGCCAACTGAAAATTCACACGCGGCGACCCCACGACGCTCTGCGTCGGCACTTCCTTGTCGAGACACGCGGCGAGCACGACGAGCGAGGCGGCGGCGGCGGCGCCCAACAGTCCGCGAAGACGGCGGCTTACGACGGGATTCGGCATCTCATCCAGCGGCGAAGGAAAGGAGAATGACAGGGATCGTTCGGCCTATGAGCGTTCTCTGACAGCCGGCGGCCTAACGTGTGAAACGGGCGGCCCATCTCGCAATAGGCCACCCGCCCCATTCGTGTCGTTCACTTCATAGTGACCAATGCGCTGCCCGATCCCGACGACGCGGGCGGCTCAGTGAAGGACAGCGTCAGCGTGCCCGTCACGGCCCCGTTGCTCAGCGATCCCGAGAACGTCGCGGTCAACCAGCTCACGATCGCGCCGGTGAACGTGAGATGCGACGCCGTTCCGGTCACGGGCAACGAAACGGAGTACGCGCCGCCCCCGTCGTTGCAGCCCGTCCCGGACGTGGCCGGCGTAAACGTCGTGTTTCCGGAGAGTTGTACGGTGCCGCTCACACTCCCATCGGCGCTCGGCGTCACGGTCATCTGCAACTGCGACGTCGTCGCGAACGTCCAGGTGCAGTTCGGCGAGAAGTTGGAGCCGTTGAACGTGATGCTGGTCGCGCCCGAAACGCTGGCGGTTGACGACACCGTGAGCACCGCGACGACCGTGCGCGCCGCCACCGATGGATTGGTGGACTTCACTGTGACCGCCGCGACATAGCTTCCAGGCGACAGCGACGCCGCGCTCGACGTGACGACCATGTTCAGCGACGCCGGCGTGGTCGGTGACGACAGTTGAACGGACAGCCATCCAGTGGCCGCGCCGAGGAACGCGATCGACGGTGCTTGGAGCGCCGCCTGCACTCCACTCGACGCCAGACTGCTCACGATCGGAATGGATACCTGGCCGCTTCCCGCCCCACCCGGCTTGATCGTGAATTGAGCCGTGGTATCACTCGGCAAGACGAGGTTCGGGGCCGCAGTGACCTGAACGGGGACCGCGATGCTGCGACCGCCGCCCGTGACGGTGACCGTCGTCGAACCGATCGCGACGCCGGTGACCACACCTCCGGCGTTGACGGTAGCGATGCTCGGCGAGGCAGATGTAAACGTGAACCCCGGATTGGCGACTGGAGTACCGGTGTTGTCGAAGGCCGTCGCTTGGAGCACGGTCGATTGACCGATTTGCACCGCGAGCGCAGACGGCTGCACGAGGATATTCGAGATCTGGTGCAGCTCGAGCGCCCGCGGCATCGACACGGTACTGCCGGGCGCTACGAACACCGGACCAATCGCGTCATCATCGAGAGCGTTGTCGCCCGGATCGAAGTCGACCGGATTGGCCGGGAGCGTGTTCTGCCCCTTCAACAGCTCCGCGAAAATGAACACCGGACAACCGCCGTTCGTCTTCGCCACCGACGCGTCGGCGAGGCACGGGCCGACGTTCACCGAGAGCGGAATGCTCTGATCGCCCGCCGCTTGTTTGAGATCGACAATCTGGGCGCCCAGCACGCCGATGTCGTTATTGATGTCGAGGCTGTCGAGATCCCCGGTCGAATCGATGCCGGTCAGCTTGCCGTTCTTCACATAGAACGCCGCGAGAAACACCTGCGTCGCGGCCGGCGCGGTGATGTTCGCGCGCAACGCGAAGCGTGCCGTGCCCGCGGGAACCTTGACGCCGGTCGTCGCATCGGGACCAATGCAGCTGGCCAGCGCCATCATGACCGCCCCCCACACCACCGTCTTGGGGATACTCCGCCACGTCTGCATCGCCTGGCCTCCGGGTCGTTCAGCCTATGAGCGTTTTGTAAAGTCTCTGGCGGCCCAACCTGCGTGCACCGCGGCCCACGTCGCAATAGGTCACGCGGCCCATTGCGATGGCGCGTCCCGGATTCACAATTTGGCCCACCCTCGCCAATACGAGTCCGATGATGCCGAGCCGCTCCACTCATGTCGTCCGGCTGTGCCGTCTGTGCCGTGTCCCCGCGATCGCGTTCGCCGGTTCGCTCGCCAGTGTGTTCGCGACCGCATGCGCCAGCGCCCCGATCAACCGGCAGGCCGCCGCGATCACCAACGCCGATCGAGACGCGAAGCGCGCGCTCGACCGCGAATCACAGATCGACCCCGCGAAGATCCCGGCGCGCGCGATCGGCGTGCTGCCCTTCACGGTCGATCAAGGCGACACGCTGCTTCAACCACTCGGCTTCGCCATGGCCGAGTTTCTCACGACGGATCTGTCGCGGTCGAGCGAGCTGCAGATCGTCGATCGACTGCGCACCGACGCGATCATGCGCGAGCTGAACCTCGTCGATCGCGGGACGGTCGATCCGCGCACCGCCCCGCGCGTCGGCAAGCTCGTTGGCGCGCGACGATTGCTGATCGGCGACATGCACGCCGAGCCGGGCGGCTCCGTACGTATCGACGCGCGCATCGTCGACGTGCTCGCCGGCACCGTCCAGAACCTGGTGTCGGCCACCGCGCCCGTCGACCGCGCCATCGACGCCGAGAAGGCGCTGGCGCTTCGAGTGTTCGATGAGCTGGGAATCACGCTGACGCCGGCGCAGCGCATCGCGGTCGAGCAGAAGCAAACGACCAACGTCGCGGCGACCGTCGCCTTCGGTAAGGGTCTCGAGGCCGAGGCGCACGGCGATGCGGCGGCGGCGGCGGCGCACTTCGAGGAAGCGGCGCGCCAGGACGTGGCGTTCAACGCGGCGCGTACACAGCTCGCCGGCAATTCCTCCAGTACGTCCGAGCGCTCGCGCGGCACACAACGCGTGCTCGAGCTCACCGCGTCCGCGATCAACGCGCCGGTCGTGACCAAGCCGCCCGAGGCGGCGGACGTGGCCCTGGCGTCGCAGGTGCTCACGCTTCTCATCACCGTGAGGGTTTTCTAATGACGCGCGCACGGACGACTCACATTGCACGCTTCGTCGCGCCGGCCCTGCTGGCGCTGGGCGCCGCCGTGTTGCCGGCGCAGGAATCGCTGCTGCCGTCGGCGAGTTGGGGCTTGGCGCCCGTGGTGACCGCATGGCACTTTTCGACGCCGCTGGCGCAAAGCGCCGGCGGGGTGACCGACGTGCAGCAGTTCGCGCTGCCGCTGCGCGCTCGCGCGGTGTTCAACGAACGTTGGACCTTCGACGTCACGGGCGCCGCGGCGCGCACCTCGGTCAGCACCAAGAATGGCGATTCGACCCAATCGCTCACGCTGAGCGGCCTGACCGACGTCAAGCTGCGCATGTCGGGATCGTTCAACGACGATCGGCTGCTGCTCACCGGCGGGCTCAATCTTCCGACCGGGACGACTGGTCTCAACGGCGAGCAGACCGACGTGCTCCAGGTGATCGGCGCGCCGGCGCTCGGCATGCCGGTCAACGCGCTTGGCATCGGCACCGGCGTCACGCTCGGCGCGGTGCAGGCCATCGAGAGCGGCGACTGGTCGTTCGCACTCGGGGGATCCGTCGAGCAGCGCACGGAGTACACGCCGATCGCGCTCGCGCTGGCGAGCGGGCAGTCGCTCACGAAGGTCACGCCCGGCACCGCGGTGCATTTGAGCTTGGGCAGCGATCGTCCCGTCGGCGACAATCGGCTGGCGATGCTCGTCGTCGCCGACGTGTTCAGTAAGGACAAGCTGCTGCTCACGACGCCGGATGCGACGAACACGTCGTCCGACTACACCCTCGGACCGCAGGTCACCGGCCTGGCGCGGTATGATCTCGCCGTGCCGGGTTGGCGGAGCGCGTCGGGGACGATGAGCCTGCGCTATCGCAGCGCGTTCACGGATCAGAGCGGCTCGAAGGTGTCCGGCTCGGCCGGTTCGTATCTCGAGGGATCGCTGCAGGGGATTCGCGGCGGCTCCATTGGAACGGGATTGATCCTTGGCGTCGATGCGCGCTATCACACCGGTTTGTCGTTCACCGATGCGCTCGTGGGGACCGCGGTGCGCGCGGGCGGCGTTACGCTCGGTGTCGATCTGCCGTCGCGCACGCTGGTGTCGCGGATCGCGCTGCACGGGCAATATGGACAGTTCAATACGGGGACGAGCTCCACGAACGGAATGGGCTTGTCGCTCGTGTGGGCGATCGCCGCGCGTCAGGAAGCGCGATGACGCGCTGGTGGCGCTATGTGGCCGGCGCGGCCGCGGTTGTCGGCGTGGCAGGATGTATCGACAAGAGTGTGGCGACGATGCCGAGTGGGAGATCCAGCTCGGAGCTGCGGTTGGTGCTGTCGTCGTCGTTCGCGCGGCAGACGAGCGCCGCGCCGACCGCGGTGAACATCATCGTGTTGTATGTGGCGGCGACGGGACCGAGCCCGATTCTCTTGTCACAGAAGTTCAATTTGTCCGACACCACTCAGCAGATTCCCCTGACCGTCGATTTGAGGGCGTGTCTGGCGGATGAGAATCGCATCGGACCGCGCGACTCGTGCCCCATCGTGGTGGATCTCGACTTCCTGGACGCGTCGGGGACGGTCGTCGACAACACCTCGATCGGGCCGCTGGCGGAACAGCCAGGCACCGCGTCGGTGCCGCTGTCGGTGGCGACCGACGTCACCGACACCTCGTTCGTGCGGCTTGGTGATTCGGTCGCGGTGTCCACGACCCCGCCGGCCGGCGCGACATATGAAAGCTCTGATACGAGCGTGGCGGTCGTGACGAGCGGCGGCATCATCGTTTCGCGGAACGTCGGTGCGACGACGGTCAGGACCCGCACGTCATCGGGTGTGACGGCGAGTCGCGTGTTCGTGTCGCCGCGGCCGGATCATGCACTCGGCGCGAACACGTTCCTCACCTGCGCGCTCGATGCATTCGGCCAGCCGTTTTGCTGGGGCACGAACAACCTGGGCCAGCTCGGGGTCGCAGGAGCAACGTCGAGCCCGACGCCCGTGCGGGTCGCCGTGCCGGCTCAGGAGCGATTCACGCAAATCAGTGTCGGCGACCGGCATGTGTGCGCCCTGAGCACGAAGCGTACGATCTACTGTTGGGGTGTCAACACCGCGGGGCAGTTGGGCAACGGCACCACGAGCGCGACAGGACTTCCCGTGCAGGTGACGAGCACGGTTCCGTTCACGTCGTTGAGTGTTGGGTCGTCCTTCGCGTGTGCGCTGGCGGATGACTCGAGCGCGTACTGTTGGGGCGCGAATGCCGGGCGGTTGGGGACCAGCGACACATCGACGAAGACGACGCCGACGCCCGTGTCTGGCGGTCTCAAATTTCAGGTCATCGCCGCCGGCGGCGTCAGCGCGTGCGGTCTCGATGCGAGCGGCATCGCGCATTGTTGGGGACAATCGTCGTTCTTGACGCTCGGCCAACGCGGTTTCACGTCACGGCTCACGACCACGCCGTTGACCGTGCAGAGCCCGCCATTGAAGACGCTGGTGTCGAGCTTCGTCGACGTCTGCGGCGTCACGACGACGAACAGCGCGGTGTGTTGGGGAATCAACGAGTTCGGCTCGCTGGGCAACGGATCGCTCACCACGCCCGACACACTTCCGACGACGGTCGGCGGCGGCATTCAGTGGTCCAGCATCACACAGGGACCGGCGAACAACATCGAAACGGTGACCTGCGGTGTCTCCACCGCCGGCACCGGTTTTTGCTGGGGTGCGAGCGACGAGGGCCAACTCGGCGCGGTTCCACCTCCGGCGACGACGTGCAATGTCACGACCCTGGGCGGCGTCTTTCCGTGCACCGGCACGCCGGTGGCCGTCACGACGACTTCCAAGTTCTCATATATCTCCGCGGGCGCCACGCACGCCTGCGGCATTACCACGACACACCAACTTCTCTGTTGGGGTGGCAATACTCAGGGAGAAATCGGTGATGGCAGCCTCACTCAACGCGCTACGCCGGTGGTGGTTACTGGATTGCGCGCACCATGATACGCGCGGCGCCGCGGCCTTCGTAGGACTGAGTGTCGCGTTCGTCGCATCGATCGCGACGGCGTGCATCGACAAACCGATCGTGAGCGCGCCGGTCTCCGGCGCGCGCGCCAGTCTCAGTCTCGCGGTGAGTGAGACGCACGCGCTCGCGGCGCTCGCGCGGTCGATCGACATCGACGCGTCGTACTCGCGAACGTCGGGCGAGCGCGTCGTGCTGCTGCGTCAGAGCGTTCCAGTCACTTCTACCGGAACCCAGCAGGTGCCGCTGCAGGTGGACCTGTCGTCGTGCCTCGCCGATGCGCAGCGCGACGGCGGTGGATCGACGTGTCCGCTGCGGCTCACGATCCTGCTCCGCGATTCGACGAGCACCGGCACGCTCGACTCGACGGAGGTGGGTCCGA
>Ga0134127_10000218_pt1 | contig 66925 bp, 62 predicted proteins | sample KB31753_FD_96459 | JGI IMG/M metagenome (GOLD analysis project Ga0134127, IMG submission 96459) | Terrestrial soil microbial communities with excess Nitrogen fertilizer from Kellogg Biological Station, Michigan, USA - KB3-175-3 | ecosystem: Environmental > Terrestrial > Soil > Unclassified ... | reverse complement strand
CTCCTATGGAGCCTGTTCCTCGTTCATGGTTTTTCTATAAACACGAGGCTCCTATGGAGCCTTTTTCCGGTTTATGGTTTTCTATAAACACGAGGCTCCTATGGAGCCTTTTTCCGGTTTATGATTTTCTATAAACACGAGGCTCCTATGGAGCCTTTTTCCGGTTTATGATTTTCTATAAAACAGGCTCCATAGAAGGCCGTTTTCTCGTCATTTTTCTATAAACATGAGGCTCCTATGGAGCCTTTTCCTCGTTATGGTTTTCTATAAACACGGGGCTCCTATGGAACCTAATTCCCGATTTATGCTTTTCTATAAACACGCAGCTCCTACGGAGCTCAATAAACATAATCATTTATTTGGGCTCCATGGACCTTCTTATAGGTACTTCGCCGACACATTAAGCAACAGGTCAAATAGAAATTTGGCTCCGTTAGGAGCCTGTTCCTAATTTATGTATTCTATAAACACGAGGCTCCTATGGAGCCAATCCCAGCGCATGGTTTCTATAACACGGGTCTCCCGTGTAGCCAATCCCAGCGCATGGTTTCTATAACACGCGTCTCCCATGTAGCCAATCCCAGCGCATGGTTTTCTATAAACACAATCATTTTATTGGGGTTCCATAGGAGCCTCCTTATACGCCTCGCCGGCACATTAAGCAACAGGTCAAATAGAAATTTGGCTCCGTTAGGAGCCACGTGTTTATAGAAACACAATTATTTTATTCGGGCTCCGTAGGAGCCTCGTAATTATTATTCACGCAGACCGCATCAATCAGTAAAATCAAATAAAAACCTCTCCTCAAACGGCACCTCAAATTTCTCTAATAATTCATGATACTCCTGCCTGAACGTTTTTCTTTGATGATGAACTTCCTGGTTAAGCACATATTTTACCACGGCATCGATATGCGAGTGCGAATATGAAAACACACCATAGCCTTCTTGCCAGCTAAAGGTGCCCTTCATCCAATTTTTGCTGTTAATAAAATCATTACTCTGAACTTTAATTTCTTTAACAAAGTCTGAAATTAAAATGGTGGGCTTAAAACCGACGAATAGGTGAACATGGTCGGGCATGCAATTTACAGCAAGCATTTTTGCCGACCTGTGCTGCACAAGCGCCGTGATATATTTATGCAACTCTTCTTTATGTTCACCGGATATTAAATTTTGCCTGTTCTTTACGGCAAAAACAAATTGCAGGTAAATCTGAGAAAACGTGTTTGCCATATTTATATTTAATAAATATAGGAAAACGGCCAAATGCTTTTATATAAACATCCACTGATCTTCGTGATCTAATAATTTCTTATACTAAACCTAACACATTACCGATTGTCTTATGGATATGAAACATGTCATCAAGATCCCGTTTATCGTATCAATATTACTTTTAGGATGTACCGCTTACAGCCAGCAAACTGTAAGCAGCGGCCGGTTCCGTCGCGAATTTTTGAACGAAATTAACCGGGTACGCGGGCAAGGGTGCAACTGCGGAACCACCTATATGCCCCCGGCGCCCCCGCTGGTTTGGAACAACCAGCTGGAGATAGCGGCTATTGGCCACGCCCGCGATATGGCCGACAATCATTACTTCAGCCATACCAGCAGGGATGGCCGCAGCATGGAGGATCGTGTTGTGCTGGCAGGCTACACTTTTAAAGGATACAGGAGCTTTGCGGTGGGCGAAAACATAGCCCAGGGCCAGATGAGCATTGCCGAGGTGATGCAAGGCTGGTTTAAAAGTCCCGGCCATTGTAAAAACCTGATGAATCCTGCTTTTAAAGAGGTTGGCGTTGCCGAAAATGATACGTATTGGGTGCAGGACTTTGGCGGAAGGCAATCCTTCTCTGCGGAAGAGCAGCGCATGATAAAAAGCGGGCGCTATCGTTTAATAGAGGGCAAAAGCGAGTGATTTTTAAGACCAGCCGGGCACTAACCCCGCCTGAATTTCGTTTTAGTACAAATTTACAGACCGCCTGCTTTTATAAATGAGTTGTAATATATAAATCAAACCTATGATTTCGCCCAATACATCTTCCGGCAAACCAATAAAAATGCTTTTTTCAAATTTACCATCCTTATTTAAGGCTTTGGCGACGATAATTATCGTTTTGTTGCTCTCTTTGCCGGCAAATGCGGGCGGGTTCAGGTTCAAAATAAAAAATACAACCAAAAATGAACTGACCGTATTTTATAAGATCAGCAAAAAATCCGGCAATTTTAAGCTAAAGGCGCTGGTAAAGCTTAAGCCGAGCGAGGAGCGCATAAAGTCGGTATCTGTCGGAAAGGGCGATACGGTTTCATTTTACGGCCAGGACGCCCAGGATGAAACGTCGGCGATCGTCAGGAAGGATTTTGCAACCATGGAAAGGCAAAAGAACCAGGTTTATTATATCCCGATCATTATTCCCGAAAAAGAAAGCGCCAACTTTGAGTCGCTCGAAGGGCTGGGCATGCAGCTGGAGCACAACAAAGTGTTAAACTTTTTGCTCAAGATGGATTCTTCATCGATGAGCAGCCTTTCCCTGCTGGAGAATAACTTTCAAAATGTTTATCCGCTGGGCACTTTTATTTTTGTCGACACTAAAACCAACCGGTTATTGCTGCCACCGTTGGAACCCTCCTTCTGGAACAACAGCGAGAATTATTTTTCTATCCAGGATAGCCTTTATGCCCTGGTCAATAACAGTCACCAGCTGCAGGCAGGCGCGCAGGTGTCGTTCTTGGCCAAGCTTTTCGACTCGTTAAGGGTGAACAAAACTGAAGAGCTGGAATTTAAAGGGAAACTTTCGCTGCTGCGGTGGAAGCCCAGCGCTAACGCCAATATTTACCAGATCATCACCGACAAGGCATTCGAAGCATTTTTGCAGAATTGTTACGACCAGATCGATAATCCCGACACGGAATACCAGCGTTACCGACTGTACTTTCTTTCGTCGTATGAGCGCATCGATGACCTGGAGATCAGGGGCAAGCAGTTTTATAATTTCGGCAACCAGGCCGACCTTTCCATTATGAGCAGCAGCAATCCTAATTTCCAGCTCCTGAGCACCAATCTTGGCATGCTTTATACCAAAAATAAAACGCTGAGCGATTACTACTCCGTGCAAAATTCGGTATTGCGAACGAAGGCGTATGATTTTACGCCGCTGCTTTTTAACGGTTTTAAAAATAGCGTAAAGGCCAAACTAATTGAAGATGCCGCCCGCACGGAACACCGGTTAATTTCGGCTATTATCGGCGAATATAAGGACCTCGTTGATTACAATCCCGACCCGGTGAAGCTTAACCTTGCCAGGCTCAACGACAAAGACACATCCTACTCGCTCACGCCGGTGATCACGACCGTAAATAACCTGGCGCCTTATAGCTATGAAGTTTCCGACACATCGAAACAAGCCGGCGCCCTTGCGAAAAACTACCAGGTTGACAGCTATAATAATAAAGTGAGAATTTTTAACGCGCATTTAAAGGCAATCGACGGTTTGATCGGGCAGCTAAACCAGGTTAACTCAGACATTGCAAAAATGTCCGAGTCGGCAAACGATAGGCCTTACAAAGGCTATGCTAAAAATTCGGCGGGTTTATTAAACGAGATCGTGGTGAGCAATAATATTATCCGCAAGGAGTGAAATGGTGGTGGTTGTAATGTTGGAATGTTGTAAGGTTGGAACGTTGTAAGGTTGGAATGTTGCAAGGTTGGAAGGTTGGAATGTTGTAAGGTTGGAATGTTGCAAGGTTGGAAGTGGAGTAAAAAAAGACACGTCATGCCGAATTTATTTCGGCACCTCACAGGACGATCAAACTATTTACAATCAGTTGAATTGTTAATTTATACATTCAGGTGGGGTGCTGATCCGCCAGCCGGCGGAGAGCATGACCGGGCTACGCTCCACTCTTCTCCCTCGGTCCGCGCATGTGAATAATGAGGCCGTTTAAAAAATTGCGGAGGATCTGGTCGCCGCAGGGTTTAAAGTTGGGATGATCTTCTTTGCGAAATATGGCGCCGATCTCGGTTTTAGTTATCCTGAAATTGGCCAGGTCCAACACTTTAATAATATCGTCGTCGGTAAATTTTAGCGCCACGCGCAGCTTTTTCATGATATCGTTATTGCTCATAGCTTCATTTTTATGGGGCGATTGATCAGCAGTAAAATTAGCGAAATTTGAAGGAGCGGCTTACACAAGATATTGCGCCGGTTCAATGGCGCGACTAGTAATTCACTAATTACACAAATGCGATTAAATTAAAAATTATCAACAAAATCAGGGGTCGGTATATTACTTAAACGCCTGATTTATAAGGCTGTTTTTAAAACTAAATGATTTTGTTGAAAACTCTCCATTGAATAAAAAAAGTGTTACCCGTACCTTTCCATTTCCCGCCAATAAAAAAGTCACCAATGTCATTACCATTGATGACCAATGAGTTAGCGGCACTTATTGATAAGGGACTAACCGGATTTGTACTATGCAATTTTGTTAAAATTGTGTCGATTTGACAAATAAAGTTATTCACGATTTGTTAAATCCATGTCCTCTAACTTTAAGTATGCTTTTTTTATAAATAACTTAAAGATTCCCAACGCATAACAACATTTATATGCTTGGTTAGGAGGATATGAAATGTTGAAAACTATTACCGTAACTATTGTCAAGGAGCCGAGGATTTCGGCCAAAATGCTCTGTGAATATGCTGAGTCTTCAGCTATTGCCAGGAAAAGTATATTAAAAGCGTGTAAAATCAAAGACCCTAGGATAATTTCAATTTCCAAAAGGTATAACCAGGCTGAAGACTTAATAAGTGAATGTTTGGAATACTCTTTTGAATACCTCGGAATTTTGAAAGAATACGCTAAAGATCTCCGACAAAAAAGCAAAACTCTAACCGGAAAACAAAACGAGTATACTCTACAGTGTGCTGAAGCTTTGGAACAATTTTATAGAATGCGAAATCAAATACGGACATCATTCGGAAAATTTATAATTAATAATGCTGTAAATATTAAAGGCAGAAAACTCGACATTAATAATGTCAGGATAAGTATTCGCCCAGAACTTATGCTCAGCAATGAAGGCGGTAATACAGAAGTAGGATTTATCAAGTTATGTTTTTGTAAAAGCAAACCGTTAACCGATTCTCTAGCTAATGGAATAGCAGCCTTAGGTAGGTTTTATTTTAGTTCGGTTAAGAATTTAGATTTTAGATCAGAAAATTGTGTCGTCATTGATGTTTTTGCAAATAAAGTATTTTTCGCGCCAAAAAGTGATAAACGAATATTGAGCTTGTTGGCTGCATGTTGCATGGAAATAGCTGACAGATGGGACAAGATTTAATATCATTCTATCTCAATTTAAAATTTAGTTTCACACAAATCGAATATGGCAACCTTCATAAATTTAAACATAAGTGACCCGTCTTCTGGAAACAATTTAAAAAAACATTTAATATATGCGAGCCTTTGGATTTTGAATATTCTGGTCTTATTGTTCAGAATAGATATTTACTTATTTAAATCTGTATCTATCAATAAAGATCTGATGGGTACAATCATCCCATACGCTGTAATTGTTATTGATGTCATTCTCTTTTTTAAACAAAAATGGTATTATAATTTGGCCTTTATCTTCTACCCGTTTTTAACTTTATTTTGGTTTATCCCCAAATGGATATTAAAAAAAGGAAAAATTTATTTATTTATTTACTATTTCACCTCAATATTTGGGTATTGGGTTGCGTTTAAAAAAGCACTACTTCAATCATCGATTCTAATATTAATTATCATTTTATTATCAACGACCAGTAACGATTTTGTTCGACTTATAAGTATAGTCTATTTTAGTTTTCTGTTTTTTAAAACCCTATATAAATATATCGTTGGCTCATTTAAAAACAAACTCAACAGCAATTCAAAAAAGATCCAAAACAGTAATACGTTTAGTAAACTTAATTTGGTTGAAAGTATTGAAAATCAAAAAATTGATGAAAAGTTGAGTCCAGAGCAGAATACTTCTAAAAAGATTGAAATGATGGTACTTTGGAACTATTTTTTACAATATGTTTCAAATAATGTAAATAGTTATAGAGGAAAGCGAGCTTTTATGATCGTTTGGTTTTTTCAATACTTTCTGTATTTCTTTTTAACCATTTTCTTTTTTACATTTTTGAACTACGAATTATTTCAAATAAACTCGAATAATTTCATTTTTAGTTACCCGCCAAGTGTGTTTGATTTCTTTTATTATACGATTAAAACCGTCACATTTAGCAGTATCGATAGTTTGAAACCCATCTCCACTTTTTCTCGTATTGCTGAAATAAGTTCATTTTTTATACTTTCTATTTACTTTTTAATAATTACGATTTCTTCGATTTTATCTCTTAAAATGTCGGAATATTCGAAAGAAATGGAAGACGCAATTATACTTTGTCAACTGCAAAATGAAAAAATTAAAGAACATCTTAAGACCAAATATGATACTGACATATCAAAAGCAATATCTGAAATTGAAACGATCAACACCGCAACTATTAAGCTTAAATTAATACTGGAAAGAATTTTATAATACGCAAGATATTTTATCGACTATACAAATGATAAGCGATCGCAAACTGCTAATCGAACCGCTATATCAATGACCCAACTAGCTTAATCAAGCGGACAGTTATTCGCGCATCGCCGATCTCGCGGCAATCAAAGCCGCCAAACTAATGACCGCCGAGAAACACAGGTAATAGCCCACATACTGCAAGCCGTAATGCGTAGCTAACGCAGTGGCGATATACGGTGTTAACGAGGCGCCAAGTATCCCAGCAAGGGTAAACGACACGGACGCGCCGGTATAGCGCACCGAGGCCGGAAATATTTCGGCCAGCGCGGTTCCAATGGGTCCATAGATCATGCCCATTAAAAACATGCCCAGCACCAGGAACAAAACCGTGACGCCCCAATTCCCGGGGCCGAATAACGGCGCAAAGAACAGCCCGAACATGAAAATACCGACGCTGGAAAAGATCAAAACATTGCTGCGGCCATACCGGTCGGCCAGGGTTGCGGATATGGGGATTGCCAGGCCAAAAAATAGCACCGATATCATTTGCGCGACCAGGAAGCTGGTGCGCGGGTAATGCAGCGCCGACGTGCCCCAGCTTAAGGTAAATACCGTCATGAGGTAGAACAGCAAAAACGTGGTGATGGTGGCGATGGTGCCCAGGATGATGGCTTTGGTGTGTTTGGAAAATACGGTTATTACGGGCAGCTTTACCCGTTCGTTCTTTTCGATGATCTTTAAAAAATCGGGCGTTTCGGTAAGTTTTAGGCGTACATAGAGTCCTACCCAAACCAATACGGCGCTGGCAATAAAAGGTATGCGCCAGCCATAGCTAAAAAATTGCTGGTCGGTCATGGTTTTGCTGAGCAGCAGGAAGGTGGTGCTGGAAATTAAAAACCCGATTGGCGCGCCCAGCTGCGGAAACATGCCGTAGCGTGCCTTTTTGCCCGGCGGCGCATTTTCGGTAGCCAGCAATACCGCGCCTCCCCACTCGCCGCCAAGGCCCAAGCCCTGCCCGAAACGAAATATAGCCAGCAAAATGGGCGCTGCAATACCGATGGACTGGTACGATGGCAGCAGGCCGATGGCTACTGTGGACGGCCCCATGGTCATGAGTGCGGCTACCAGTGTAGCCTTGCGGCCCATACGGTCGCCGAAGTGCCCGAACAACGCCGCGCCCAGCGGCCGCGCAAAAAAAGCCAGCGCGAAGGTAGCCAGGGATTCGAGCGTTGCGGAGGCAGGATTTCCGGCGGGAAAGAAAAGTTTAGGAAAAACGAGCACAGCCGCGGTGGCGTAGATATAAAAATCAAAAAACTCGATGGTTGTACCTATCAAGCTTGCCGTGAGTATCCGTGCCGCAGAATTGCCCTGGCTGTGTGTTTGACTCATAACGTTTAGCTGCCAAACATAACATAAATTTCGGGCAATAGCCGACCGGATATCAAGTGTCCCAGGGTGTCCCAGGGTGTCCCAGGGTGTCCCAACTGTCCCAACTGTCCCAACTGTCCCGCTGGGACGGTTAAAATCATTTGCCGGGCGCGGGCCATTGCACGGCGGCATTATCGATCACCAGGATCCAGTCTTCACTGGTTAAGGCGTTAAACTCCTTTAATCCATGTGCCGGAAAGGTTCCTATCGCGAGGGCCTTGCCATTGCGCGGATCATACCACCACGCCTTGACGTTTTTGACCTGCAGCGCATCCAGGTTTACCGATACCGACCCACCTAAAGGCAAATAAGCTATATAGGTACTGTGGTTTGAAGCTTGAGCAGCACATACATAATTGATGCTCCCGAACTGCCCCCGGCCCTCCGTTATTACGATGTTGGTAGTGTCGGGAATCAACTGATACCAGTCGCGCGACTGGAACAGGTTAAAACAAAACTGCATTTCCATCATGCCCTCCGTATTCATCAGGGGCCGCCAGTTTTTGAACGTATATTCGGGATTGTCCTTTTGACCAGGACAAAAGCTGGTGCCCGCGCAGCCGCTTAGTAAACCATCGTAATTTTTACGGCGTATCCACTGCGGGTTCTCATTATCGGCGCTGTGCGGAATATCGTGTTCATAACTTTGGTCGAGCTGAAATATCATCCTGCCCTTTCCGTAGCGCCGCAGTTCTGTTTTATACTGCGGGGCGTCCTTCCCGAGGTTTGATTCTACAAAATCATATAAGCCATCGATGTCGATATATTTGGCGTAGAGCTCATTATCGGTTGACCAATTGGTGCCTTGTTTCGATTCGAAATGACCGGTCCATAAATGGCGGGTGTCGCTTTCTTCTATACCTTGTATAATATTCTCCATATGGGCATTGAGGGAGCTATCGCCTTTATTATCGCCGCCGGCCACCCATATCAAATTGCTGAAATCTTTATACCGCTTGCCAACGAACTCGCCATACGCCCTGCTTTTAGCAACACTGTTATCCGCGCCAAGCAGTTGCGACCACCAGCCCTGGGTTTTATCGCCCTTATAACCCAAATAACAGGGAACCAGCAATACCAGCATCCCCTTTTCACCGGCCATGCGCAGGAAATTATCCGCATGATCAAAATAGGCAGAGTTATAACTGGAGAAATCGCCTTTAATGGTAAACGGCGGTATGCCCTGCCAATTGGGCGGGCCGCCTGCAAAACGGTTATCATTGGAGATGAGGCTAACCATCAGTGTATTAAATCCCTTGCGTTTTACACTGTCGATAAATGCCGCTTCGTCCTTTTCCGATAAAGCCTGGATGAGGCCCCACGCCGATATTTCTTTAATGAGGAACGGCTGGTTTTTGGCATCGGTAAGATATTTCTCGCCTTTGGTGAGCCTCAACGGAAAAAGGCGGCTGGTTTGAGCCTTTGCCGGGGCGGCCGTTTGAAGCCATAGTATCGTACAAATAAAAAAAATCGTCCGGGTAATGCCCGGTTTACAGTGATACATAATAATCAATAATTATCTCTTCAGAGAATACCGTGAAAAAGGAAGAAAATGCCGACGACCGCAAATCCCATGCTTGCAAACCAAAGGACCTTCCGTTTGGTGATGATCGAGATGGCGCCGATAGCAATGGCCACCTGGAACATGGTTACCCCTCTGGCCAGTATCTTATGGCGTGCTACATGCTCATCCGATTCCTGCTGAAGCGCTTTTGCTTCGGCCATTATCCTGGCCTGGTCTTTTTTATTTGCCCTCACCTTCGCGGTATCCTGCGGCGCCGGCGTTTTTCCCAACGCCACGAGCATCTTATTTGAGGTGGCGAGAATATCCGCCTTTATGCCTTTTGCCTGGTAATACGCCCATTGGTCTGACGATTTCATCTGCGAAAGCATGGACTCGTCGGCATGATCCCCGGCCAAAAGGCCGCATATAGCCGCCAAAACGGCAAATATGGCCGTGGTCATGGCTACGTAGAGCACCCATTTTTCCTTGCCTTCCTGCAAAATATGATGGGCATGCTCGTTCCCTTGTTCATGAATGTTTTCCGAGTAGTTTTCTATTTCGTCCATGGTTTAAATATACCGTTAACGTGCGTGTATCACCAATGTTTTAGCAGGCAAGCCGTCGGCGCTGACTTTTAAAGTAATATCGCCGGGTTTGTTCATAGATCTGATAACCACCATACATTTTCCGCGCCATGCCTTTCGCTGCGGCTGCTGATAACTTTCGGTGCTCCGCGGATCGGCGTTACCGACGCCGGCGATAGTTCCGGGGCCGTCTATCTTAAATTTTAAAAGATTGCCTGCCCGCGGATCAAGATTACCCTTTGCATCGGTTAGCCCGATACTAACATAGCAAAGGTCCTGTTTGTTGGCGATTATATCAGTTCTGTCGGGCGTAAGTTTAATAGCCGCCGGTGCAGAGGCCGTGTTCAAAATCGCGGTGTTTACTTTTTTACCGCCGTCATAGCCTATGGCTAATAACGTACCGGGCTGATAAGGCACATTCCAGGCCGCGGTGAATTCGGTTGATCGGCTTGTTTTCTTTCGTCCCAGCGACTTGTTGTTCAAAAACAACTCGACTTCCTGGCACGACGAGTATACATTTACGGTGATTGGTTTTTTTTCATAGCCTTTCCAGTTCCAGTCGGCAACGGCATCGAGCCAGTTCCATTTTGACCATGGCTCGATATCCGGGTTTATAGGAAACGAAGGTTTTGGCGGCGTTACGAAAATGGAAAGCTGGTCATTTTTCCACAAGGCATCGCGGTAGTACGACTGCGGCCGCTTCCATCCGCAAATGTCAATATCGCCGCAATAAGCCAAATTCCAGGGATAAAACCGGGATTCCTGCTCATACCCCAGCCAGCCAATACTCGCTTCGCCGATATAATCCCAGGCGGTCCAAACAAAGTCGCCGATGACATACGGTCTGTCCAGTACATTCATCCAGCTGCCAAAGGCCGTTAAAGCATACGATTCGGTACCTACCATAACGCGGTTTGGGAGTCGTTTGTGATCCTCGTCATAGGGATTTTTACCCGCGCCATTGTCAGAAACCGGGTAATTATAACCGGCTACATCAAGCACAGAGAAATATGGATCCTTATCCGGCGAAAGGTTATTTACCGCAGATGTTATGGCCCTGGTGTTATCCAGCTCTTTAATATACCCGGCAAGCATTTTGGCGGTTTGCACGCCTTCAGCCGATGCCCGTTCGGGTATCTCGTTACCTATGCTCCACATAATAATACCCGGGTGATTGCGGTCGCGCAGTACCATGCTTTCTACGTCGCGTTTCCACCAATCGTTAAAATACAGGTGATAATCGTACGCGTTTTTACCGTACCGCCAGCAATCAAACGCTTCGTCCATTACCAGCATTCCCAGCCTGTCGCACTCCGCTAAAAACGCCGGGCTTGGCGGGTTATGCGAGCAACGGATAGCGTTAAAGCCGCTGGCTTTTAACAGCTGCACCTTGCGTTCTTCGGCGCGGTCATAGGCTTTAGAGCCCAGCGGGCCGTTATCATTGTGGAAGCAGCCGCCTTTTAATTTAACCACCTTCCCATTGAGCCGGAAGCCGTTTTCGGCGTCGAATGAAATCGAGCGGATGCCGAAAACTGTTTTTTCATCATCGGCGCGCTTTCCATCATAATAAAGTTCGGTATGCGCGGTATGTAACGACGGTGATTCGCACGACCAAAGTAAGGGGTTGCTGATCGCTGCGTCAATTTTAAATTCATAGCTTTCGCCCGATTTAACTTTTTCTTCTTTTTGTGATGCAGCGGCTTCCTTGCCACTTTGATCGGTGATGCGGGTAATACATTTCACAAGGGCATCCTGCCCGCTTTGGTTTAAAACTTTCGTGCGGATGTCTACCGTGGCCCTGGCCTGGCTTATTTCTGGTGTAGTAATAAAGGTTCCCCATTGCGCAATATGAACCGGGTTGGCAGTTCTTAACCAAACATGGCGGTAAATACCCGAACCTGAATACCAGCGGCTATTTTGTCCTTCGTTCTTTACCTCTACGGCGATAACGTTTGTTGTGCCGAATTTAACCTTGTCAGTTATGTCAAACCAAAAGCTTGTATAACCATAAGGATGATTGCCTATATTCTGGCCGTTTACAAAAACGGTGGCATTCATATAAACGCCGTCGAATTGTATAATGATCCGCTTCCCTTTTAATGAAGCCGGAACAATAAAGCTTTTGCGGTACCAGCCCGTGCCCCCGGTGGTAAAGCCGCCGCCTACCTGGCTTATGGCGGCAGGGTTGAACGGCGAGCCGGTGCCCGGTAGATCCTCGATGCTCCAGTCGTGAGGCAGGTCGATTTTACGCCATTTGGAGTCGTCAAAATGGGGCAGTTTGGCTCCTTGCGCCCCGCCGCGGAAAAACCGCCAATCGTTATCAAACAAGGCAGTGCCATTATCCTGCGCAAAAGCGCCGACGAACAGCAAGATCAATAGGTTTAGAAGAATAGCTCTTTTGGCCATAAGGGTAATAAGTTGGTTGCTAAAATTACTTATTAACAAAGAAAAATCTTACAACAATAATAATAAGTTTGCAACCGGTTTAATTAGTTCATTGGCTCATTAGTTATTAGCAGAAATGCGGCGCTCCGGCTTCGCCTGATAAAACAAAACCAACGAGCCAATGACCGACTGAGCTGGTAAACAAATATGAGATTAACGATACATGGGGCGGCCCGCCAGGTAACAGGAAGCATGCATTTGCTGGAGGTTGGGCAATATAAAATATTAATAGACTGCGGGCTTGATTACGAAAAAGACCGAAGCATACAAAGTAACGAGGATTTTCCATTCAACCCGGCGGAGATCAACCTCGTGATACTTACGCACGCGCATATCGACCATTCCGGCAACCTGCCTACGCTGGTGCGGTTAGGTTATAACGGACAAGTTTTGTGTACGCCACCAACTGCCGATCTAACCGAGCTACTGCTGCTCGATTCGGTAAGCCTGTTTATGCGCAGGGCCGATAAAGGACGCAAGCACCGCAAGGGAAAATTCTACACCGGCGGCCAGCCGCTGTACCTTCAAAAGCATGTTATGGATACCATGGAACGGTTTGTAACTATTGGTTTTAACCGCCCTTTCCGCGTAAATGAAAATATAGAGCTAACCTTTGTTTCCGTCGGTCATTTGCTGGGTGCTGCGGCGGCGGTGCTAAAAATAAATGAGAACGGCATCGAAAAATCTATTGGCTTTACAGGCGACGTTGGCCGCAAAAACTACCCTGTGCTTAACGACCCGGAACAACTGCCGCCGGTAGATTACCTGGTGATGGAATCGACGTACGGTGGCAGGTATCATACCAGGGATAAAACGGTTGAAGAAACCCTTGTTGAAACGATAGATAAAGTTTGCATTAAAGAGCAGGGACGCCTCATTATTCCTGCATTTAGCATCGGCCGTACCCAATCATTGGTCTATTCATTGAACAAAATATTCAGCGGCGGGTTGCTGCCGCCGGTAAAGGTTTTTGTTGACAGCCCGCTGGCATCCCGGTCGACGCAGGTATTCAGGAAATATCATTCGCTGGTAAACCAGGAAGCGCAGGAATTTTACCAGAAAAGTGGCGATGAATTTGAGTTTGATAACCTCACCTATGTTGAAACGCTGAAGGATAGCCGGCAGGTTTCCAATTATTTTGAGCCTTGCATCATTATTTCATCGGCTGGAATGCTGGACGGCGGACGCATACAGGACCACCTGTTTTATAATATTCAAAACTATTATTGTACCATCCTTTTTATCGGCTATTGCGCAAAAGGTACGCTGGGCCACCGTTTATTGCGCGGCGACCCGATCGTTCATATCAAGGACCGCGAACTGGCCGTTTACGCTACCATTAAACAAACCGACGTGTTAAGTGCGCATGGCGATCACGACGACCTGTTGAACACCGTTAACCACCAGGATAAAGCAAAGCTGAAAAACATTTTTCTTGTACATGGCGAAGCCGGGAGCATGCAATTACTTGCCGATGCGTTGGAAGAAAACGGTTATCCTGTTACCATCCCCGAAAAAGGTGTTACTTACGATCTGAATTGAATCACACGAATTTCACGAATGGAAAGTACGAATTACAGAAATCATTATTGATTCGTGCAATTCGCTATAAATTCGTGTGAATTAGTGCCTATTATTTTTTAAAGTGACCAATAATTAAATTAGCCAGCTCAAGTCCTATCCGTTCCTGGGCCTCGTTGGTGGAGGCGCCGATGTGGGGCGTTAATGATATTTTTGGATGCGTAAGTATATCGGCGCGGGGTGTAGGCTCATTATCATAAACATCAAGGGCAGCAAAGGAAATTTTGCCGCTGTTTAACGCGGTTATTAACGCATCTTCATCGATCAGCCCGCCGCGTGAGCAGTTCACCACGCCTGCGCCATTTTTCATTTGTTCGAACTCGCTTGAGCCGATGATCGGCTTGTCGACAAAAGGCGTATGTATCGTAATAAAATCGGCTTCTTTTATAATTTCAGCTTGCGTGGCAGTTTGCACGGTTATTTTTACAGTTGTGCCCCCACCCAACGTAAGCTCAACTTCCGGGTTAAACGGATAAAGATCATAAGCCATTACATCCATGCCAATGCCCAGGGCGACTTTAGCCACCTCGCGCCCTATCCGTCCAAAACCTAAAATACCGATGGTTTTTCCGCGCAGCTCGATGCCTTTCGCATAGGCTTTTTTCAGATCGTTAAATTTGGTGGCGCCCTCAACCGGCATCTTACGATTGGCATCCTGCAAAAACCTTACCCCGGTAAATAAATGACCGAATACCAATTCGGCCACTGATAATGATGAAGAGGCGGGCGTGTTGTACACCGCAACGCCTTTTTCGCGGGCATATTCCACGTCAATGTTATCCATGCCTACCCCGCCGCGTCCAATTAACTTTAAATTGGGGCATGCATCAATTAAAGCCTTACGCACTTTTGTGGCGCTTCGCACGGTTATGCCATCATAATTTTGCAGTCTTGTTTGAAGTTCGTCCTGCGGGATGTTATTAGTGTCGATTATAAAACCGGCCGCTTCTAAAAGCTGCTTGCCTGCCGGATCGATGCCATCATTAGCTAATATTCTGATCATTTTATTTGGTCATTGAGTCATTAGGTCATTGAGTCGTTGTAGTCAAAAAATGACATAATGACCCAATGAAATAATGACTAATTGTTGGTTTTATTTTTTTCAGCAAATTCCTGCATGGCATCGATCAGCACATACACGCTGGTGATGGGTAATGCGTTATAAATTGACGCCCTGAAACCGCCCACACTCCGATGGCCTTTGATACCTACTATGCCTTTGTCGTCACAGAGTTTCAGGAACGGTTTTTCGTGCTCGGTGTTTTCCATTACGAAGCAAACGTTCATATGTGAACGGTCTTCCGTTTTGCAAACGCCTTTAAAGAACGGGTTGCGGTCAATTTCCTCATATAACACCTTTGCCTTGGCAATATTTTCCTTTTCGATCGCTTCAACCCCGCCCTTTGATTTAAGCCAGTTCAGTGTAAGCATCGAAACATAAATGGCAAATACGGGCGGTGTGTTGTACATAGATCCGCCTTCAATTTGTGTTTGATAGTTGAACATCGCCGGTATTTTACGCCCTGTTTGACCCAATATAGAATCTTTCACAATTACCAGCGTTACGCCCGCGGGACCCATATTTTTTTGCGCACCGGCGTAGATAAGACCAAAATCAGCCACGTTTATTTTACGGCTGAAGATGTCTGAAGACATATCGCAAACGACCGGCACCGGCGACTTTGGAAAGCTTTGCGACTGCGTGCCATAGATGGTGTTGTTTGATGTTATATGGAAATATGCTGCATCCTGGGGAATGGTAAAATCCTTTGGTATATACGTGTAGTTGCTATCCTTTGAAGAGGCAACCACTGCGGTTTCACCAAATAATTTTGCTTCTTTGATCGCTTTGCTCGCCCACACACCTGTGTCGAGGTATGCGGCTTTGCCTCCATCAGGTAATAAATTATAGGGCACCAACGCAAATTGCGTACTTGCACCGCCCTGTAAAAACAAAACCGAATATCCCTTTGGAACATTGAGCAGCTCTTTTACCAGCCCAACCGCTTCATTTAACACCGATTCAAACTCGGCCGAGCGGTGAGATATTTCCAATATCGAAAGGCCGATACCTCCAAAATCAACAGCCGCCGCGGCCGCCTGCTTTAAAACCTCATGTGGTAAAATGCCAGGTCCGGCGCCAAAATTATGTTTCATAATGCTTGTTAATTAGATTGCCAATACCAACTTACCGGCAGTTTCTGCGAGCAGAATGGGCCGAAGTTAATTAATTTGGTAATGTGTATTGTGACTATTTACGTTTTTAGAATTTTAATACATTTAACAGACAATAACGGTCAATGATTTAAAATTTTAAAAAAATCTTCGGGTTTTATTGCCAAGCTGATACCGTCAGGCGGACGGTTTTTTAAGATAAGCGATTGCCGCCAACGGATCGGCCGCCGAAAATACGGAGTTCCCTGCCACCAGCACATTGGCTCCCGCCTCCACCAGTTTTTCAGCATTGCCTTCGTCTACGCCGCCATCCACCTCAATCAGCAAACCCGGTTTTAGTTTTTCGCTCAATGCCTTCACCTCGCGTAGTTTTTTATAGCTGTGCTCTATAAACTTCTGTCCGCCAAAGCCCGGGTTTACCGACATGATCAGCACCATATCGAGATCGGCAATAATATCGGCGAGCAAGGCTACAGGTGTATGCGGGTTAAGGGCTACGCCGGCACGGCACCCCAATTCCTTGATATGCTGTACGGTGCGGTGCAGGTTGTCGCATACCTCGTAATGAACGGTGATCCCGTCGGCGCCTGCGTTTTTAAAATCCTGCAGGTAGCGGTCGGGCTCAACGATCATTAAATGCACGTCGAGCGGCTTTTGGGCATGTTTTTTCACAGCCTTTACCACCGGCAAACCAAACGAAATATTCGGCACGAACATGCCATCCATAATATCTACATGGATCCAGTCGCCGTTGCTTTTATTGATCATTTCAATATCGCGCTGCAGATTGGCAAAGTCGGCGGCTAAAATGGACGGGGCTACCAGGTGATTCATGCATCAAATATAGCGATTTAGAGATTGGAGGTTAAAGACCGGTATTAGAATTTTGGGGTCGTGGTGACAACTGTTCAAAATCGAACATTTTTTGTATCGAAAACGAACGGTTTAAAGATAATTTACCGATGCAATACACTGTAAATCAACCTCATACAAACATGGCATTTGATTGGCCGTCGCATATAAAACATCTTTAGTTCCATGTTAAAAAATTATTTCAAAACCGCGTTTCGTAATCTTTGGAAAAATAAAGCTTCGTCGTTTATCAATATTCTTGGGCTAACGATAGGTTTAAGCTGCTGCCTGCTTATCGGCATTTATATCCGGCACGAGCTGAATTATGACAGTTTTGAGCAAAAAGGCGACCGGATTGCGCGGGTGATCATGGCGTATAAATTTGATGGTGGCAACGACTTTAAGAAAGGGAACTTTACCAGCGTCAGGGTTGCTCCGCGATTTAAACAGGTTTTCCCTGAAGTGGAAACGGGCGTGCGGATGATATCGTATCAGCGGGTGGTTAAATACCAGGACAAGCTGATCGATGAGAAGGCGTTTGCCTATGCCGATTCAAACTTTTTTGATGTTTTCTCCTTTAAGTTATTAAAGGGCAACCCGCAAACGGCCCTGGCAGCGCCCAATCGGGTGATAATTACCGAATCTACCGCGAAACGTTATTTTAACGATGACAACCCCATTGGGAAAACACTTAGGGTAGGCAGCGATACAAGTCTTTACCAGGTGACCGGCGTAATGAAGGATTGCCCGTCAGATTCGCAGATCAAATTTGACTTCCTTGCCTCCTTTTCGTCATTAAAGCTTTCGGGTTACGAAAAAACCTATTGGGACGCGAATTACACAACGTATTTATTATTAAAGAGCGAAGCCGATATAGCGAAACTGCAATCGAAGATAGCGCCGTTTATGAAAAAAGAAATGCAGGGATCGGGAGCGACCGTCGATTTCATTTTAGAGCCTTTTAAACGGGTTCACCTTTACTCGGAATTTGACGGCTTTGAGCCGAACAATAGCATAACCTATATACACATTCTTGAAGCCGTAGCCCTTATGACGCTGGTGATCGCTTGTTTTACTTATGTGAACCTGAACACCGCCCGGTCGATGGAAAGAGCGAAGGAAGTTGGTGTGCGCAAGGTGATCGGGGCGGACAATAAGCAGCTGTTTTGGCAATTTATCGGCGAATCGGTATTGCTTTGCACTATAGCAACTATTCTGAGCGCTGTGGTGGCAGCCCTGCTTGTACCTGCCTTTAACCAGCTCACAGACAAACAATTGCAGGCTGGCACATTTTTATCGCTGCCGTTTATTGGCCTGGCCGTAGTTTTGATCGCGGCGGTAAGCCTGCTGGCTGGCAGCTACCCAGCGCTGGTGTTGTCCAATTTCCAGCCCGTAAAAGTTTTAAAAGGTTCGTTTAAAAATACCGGGTCGGGCCAATGGGTTCGCAAAGCGCTTACCGTGTTTCAATTTTCGATCGCGGTGGTGCTTATCGTATCTACTTTTATCATTCAAAAACAGCTGAACTTTATCCAAAATAAAAAATTAGGTTATAACCGCGACCACGTCCTGGTATTGCCGATGGATGATAAAATGATGGATAAGCTTACCGTGATCAAGCAGGAATTCAAGACAAACGCGAATGTGCTCAGCGTTTCACGTTGTGTAAGCACGCCCGTAAGCATCGGTGGCGGATATAATATGCGGTCGGCGGCTATGCCGGATAACCAGCAGATCGCCGTTACGGCAAATCCCGTGGACGAAGACTATATAAAGACCACCGGGCTACAGTTGATCGCTGGAGAAGACCTGACCCAACAGGATATAAAGGACGTTTCGTATCCCGAACAAAGCAAAAACGTTTATCATTTTATTTTAAACGAGTCGGCCGCCAAAGAGTTAGGCTGGACACCCCAAGAGGCCATCGGGAAAAAAATGTTCATGGATGCCTCGCGCCCGGGCTTTGTCCGCGGTGTTATTAAAGACTTTAATTTCGAATCACTGCATAACCCTATCAGGCCTTTGGTGCTTTTTCCGGAAGTCAGGGGAAGGGCATTGCTCGTAAAGGTAAAAGGCAATATACCGCAAACCATTGCCTTTTTGGAAGGCAAATGGAAAGAGCTGGTGCCCCACCGCCCGTTTGAATATAAGTTTTTGGACGAATATTTTAATCGTTTATACAGCTCGGAGATGCGCCTGGGAAAGGTGCTGAATATTTTTGCCGCCATCGCTATTGCGCTGGCTTGCCTGGGGCTTTTGGGATTGTCGTCATATTCGGCTAAACAACGGGTTAAAGAAATTGGAATACGCAAAGTGCTCGGCGCCAGTCCCGGCCGTATCGCAGCGCTGCTGTCGGCCGACTTTATTAAACTGGTATTTATCGCTATCCTTATCTCCTCGCCTGTCGCATGGTGGTTTATGAACAAGTGGCTGCAGGCATTTGCTTACAAAATAGCCGTTAACTTATGGATCTTTCTATTAGCAGGCCTGGCGGCCATCATCATAGCTATCATTACAGTAAGCTTCCAGGCCATAAAATCCGCTTTAATGAACCCAGTAAAAAATTTAAGGACCGAATGAGTTGAAGTTAGTGATTAGAGATCAGCGATTGGAAAAAACTGCCAAACGTTTTTGTTTCACCAAATTATTAGATTTTTAGACTAACCTCTGATCTCCAACCTCTAATCACTTGATCCAACCTCCAGTCACTGCACCGCACTAATCGCAATTTAGCAGCAGATCGTAATACTTTTCCATTAAGGGCATGTCGTAATCGATAAGGGAGCCCTGGGCTTCCTCAATAAGCTCGTTGAGGATGGACGAGCCGAGCGACCCATTGGGTACAGAATCGTAAAACTTTATCAATTCTTTAACCCGCACGATCTGGTATAACAGCTGCTGCACCAGTTCCGCCTGCGTTAACGGTTTCTTTTCGAGTTCTCCTTTAAAATCTAATGGCTTGTTGGTAATGGTCATCGATCGGCACAGATTTGGACGTTTTCGCAGCTAACAGTTGTAAGGGAAATGAAAAAAGCGGGTTTTTGTTTTAAGTTTTTTGAAAAAAACACCTGTAAAAAAATAAAGCCCTCGTTATAAGGGCTTTATTTTATTTAAATATTCAATACAATATTAACTTTTTGTAGGCTCGGGCCGTGGCAACAGAGCTTTACGCGAAAGCTTTAGCTTACCTTGCTTGTCAATATCCAGCAATTTTACACGTACCTCATCGCCAACCTGGAATATTCCATCCATGGTTTCGATACGGCGGTGATCTATTTCGGATATATGCAGCAAACCGTCCTTACCGGGCATGATCTCCACAAACGCGCCAAACGGCATGATCGATCGTACCTTACCTTCATAAATTTCACCAACTTCGGGCCTTGCCGCAATATTTTTTATACGGGTAACGGCTTTATCGATGGCTTCCTTGTTATCGGCAAATATCTGTACAACGCCCTGGTTGCCTACTTCCTCAATGTTGATGGTAGCACCGGTTTCACGCTGCATTTCCTGGATGATCTTTCCACCCGGCCCAATCACCGCGCCGATAAATTCCTTATCGATACGAAGGGTGATAATACGCGGTGCATGCGGCTTGTAATCCTCACGCGGCTTGTCGATGGTTTTCTTCATCTCGTTTAAGATATGAAGGCGGCCGTCTTTCGCCTGGGCCAGCGCTTTGCCTAACACTTCGTAGGATAAGCCATTGATCTTAAGGTCCATTTGGCAGGCCACGATACCGTTTTGGGTACCGGTAACTTTAAAGTCCATATCGCCTAAATGATCCTCGTCACCCAATATGTCGGATAGTATCGCGTGCTTGGTTCCCATTTCATTGGTGATCAAACCCATTGCGATACCGGACACCGGTGATTTAATTTTAACACCCGCATCCATCAGCGCCAATGTACCGGCACAAACCGTAGCCATCGACGATGAACCATTAGATTCAAGAATATCAGAAACGATGCGTATGGTATATGGATTTTCGTCGTCAGACGGCAATACCTGCTTTAGCGAACGCATGGCCAGGTTGCCATGACCGATCTCGCGGCGACCCGCTCCCCTGTTCGGGCGAACTTCGCCAGTTGAGAAACCTGGAAAATTATAGTGCAGCAAAAATTTCTGGTAACCGTTAATAAACGCACCGTCGATCATCTGCTCATCATCCTTAGCGCCAAGTGTTACGGTGGTTAACGACTGCGTTTCGCCGCGGGTGAATATCGCTGAACCATGCGCCGATGGCAGGTAACCGATCTCGCTCCATATCGGGCGGATCTGGGTAGTGGTACGACCGTCAAGGCGTTTACCTTCATCCAATACCAGGTTGCGAATAGCATCGTACTCTACATCGTGGTAATATTTCTTTGCTAAAAATTTAGTAACATCGTCTATCTCACCTAACGTTTCGATATACGCATCCCTTACTTCCTTGAATTTAACGGCGCGCTCCTCTTTTGCAGACGCCGATGCGGCTATTGCATAAACCTTGTCGTAAGTAGCGGCATAGATCGCCTTTTTCAGATCTTCATTGCTGTTTTCGTGGCTGTAAACGCGTTTAACGGTTTTGCCAACTTCTTCGGCTAGTTCTATTTGTGCCAGGCATTGTACTTTAATAGCTGTGTGCGCAAATTTTATCGCTTCAACCAATTCCTCTTCCTGTATCTCTTTCGATTCGCCTTCAACCATATTGATGTCGTGCTCCGAACCTGCCACGATAAATTCCAGCGTAGCATTTTCCAATTGACTCAACGTCGGGTTGATCACCAGCTGACCGTCGATCTTAGCAACGCGCACCTCAGATATCGGTCCGTTAAACGGGATATCCGAAACCGCCAGGGCAGCCGATGCGGCTAAACCGGCAAGGCAGTCGGGCATGATATCTTTATCAGCCGAAATTAACGAGATCATCACTTGCGTATCGGCATGATAATCTTCGGGAAACATCGGGCGCAAGGCGCGGTCAACCAGGCGTGAGATCAAAACTTCGTAATCTGATAAACGTGCCTCGCGGCGTAAAAAACCACCTGGGATACGGCCTGTAGCCGCGTATTTTTCCTGGTAGTCAACGGATAACGGTAAAAAATCAACTCCTTCTTTTGCTTCAAGGCTCGAAACTACGGTAGCTAATAACATGGTATCACCCATTTTTATGACCACCGATCCGTCGGCCTGCTTGGCCAGTTTTCCTGTTTCGATCTCAATGGTGCGGCCATCACCTAAATCGATAACTTTCTTAATTGCTTTGTAACTCATCTTGTTTTCGTTGTGATGCGCTTTTCATCTTTCGGAACGCACCGGTTTTTATGTTTGTATATATTGTGTCGAATGTAAAAAGCCATCTCCTGTCGGGATGGCTTTTAAAGAAAAACTCAGAAAGGTTATTTAATGATATCCCTAAGCTGTAAAGCTTTGATGATGGCACGATATCTTTCAATGTCTTTGTTGTAAAGGTAAGCCAATAAAGCGCGGCGTTTACCCACTAATTTTTGCAGTGATAACTGGGTCGAAAAATCCTTTTTGTTGGCTTTCAAGTGCCCGGTTAAATGCGCAATACGGGTGGTAAATAGCGCTACCTGTCCTTCGGCCGAACCGGTATCCGCTGCCGACTTGCCATGTTTTGCAAAAATCTTTGTTTTTGCTTCTTTACTTAAATACATTACCTGAATAATATTAAAGCGTAAATAATCTATTAATTGTGGGTGCAAAGGTAAGGTTAATTTGGCATACTTGCAAGGGTGTTAACTGATTAAGTTTTGCGTTGATGACTGGTGTGCAGATCGCTTTCTCGTTAAGTACAGGATCAGATCAATCCACCCCAATTTATTTTCCTGCTACCGAAAATTTATAAATGGTAACCGTTTTATAAACCTGGCCCGGCCTGAGCACGGTTGACGGGAATGAAGGCTGGTTTGGCGAGTCAGGATAATGCTGCGTTTCCATCGCAAATGCCCAACGGTATTCATCCTTTTTGCCGCCGAGCATAGTGTTGCTTCCCTTCATAAAGTTGCCGCTGTAAAATTGCAGCCCTGGCTCGGTAGTAAATATCTGCATCTTTATGCCGCTTTTATCGCCGGTAACGGTAGCGACGGGCGAATTGATATCGTGTTTATCCAGCACAAAGTTATGATCGTAGCCCTGGCCGTTCTTTAACTGTTCATCAACAACATTTATCCTGCTCCCGATCGTAGCCGGTTGGGTAAAATCAAACGGCGTTCCGGCTACAGGTGCAATTATGCCGGTGGGAATAGAGGTGGCGTCCACGGGTGTATAATTAGTCGCCTTAAATTCGACCACGTGATTTAAGATGGTACCGCTGCCAATACCATTCAGGTTAAAATAGGAATGGTTGGTTAAATTCACGATGGTCGGCCTATCCGTAGTGGCCTCGTAGCTTATCTTAACGGCATTATCCTCCGTCAGTTCGTAGGTTACCTTGCAATCGAGGTTACCGGGGTAACCTTCTTCCATATCTTTTGATAAATAACTGAATGCAATACTATGGTCATTGAGCTGTTTGGCGTCCCACACAACATCATTAAAGCCCTTTTTGCCGCCATGCAACGTATTTGGGGCATTATTGATAAACAGGTCGTACCGTTTGCCGTCGAGGATAAAATGACCTTTTGCAATACGGTTTCCATACCGGCCAATGGTTGCGCCGTAATAGGCAGAAAGGGAGTTTTTATAGCCGTCGATATCATCAAAGCCTACAACAACATCTGTCAGTTTCCCGGTTTTATCGGGCATCGCAAGGCTTACCAGGTGCGCGCCGTAGTTAGTTAAAGTCGCGATGACCCCATTTTTATTTTTTAGCGTATATAAATGGGTTTGTTTGCCATCGATCGTTTTTTCGAAGCCGGAAGATGGCGGTAAAATCGGATGGGAGGCAGAATCAGTCATAGTTGATATGGTGGATGTTTTATTTGCCGGTTGGTTGCACGCTGAAAGGGCTATGCAAACAGGCAGCAATACGACGGCGAATGTTCTAACAGCGGTGCTCATCATGTGCTAAATTAATAAAATGACCTATTGTTTCGTTTAATTTATATTATTTATTCAATTATAATAAGGTGTTCGCCCATTCGCCTGCTCACAGTATAGCTCCATGATTAAAATCCCAATTCGCCTAATTTCACCACCGCGTTATCGCAGATATAAGTTGGCGCAATGCCGGTGGCAGTTATTTTTGTATCCGCATCATTTGGCAACGTATTTCCTGATAATACCAGGACCGTATCGAGACCAAATTTATTACCGCCTAAGATGTCGGTATGCAGGGTATCTCCCACCATCACAATCTCCTGTTTGCTTATCGTCCTCGATTCGCGGATAAGGTCATAGGCGAACATGAACATTTGTGAATCAGGTTTGCCAAAGCGGATAAATTCCTTGCCTACTATTTTTTCGATCATGTTGGCGATTCCACCGATGGCTATCGATACATCATGTACCGAAAGCGGATAAGCGTGATCGGTATTAGCCACGATAACCGGGATCGTCCTTTTTCGCAGGATATTTACTGTTTTGTTAAGATCGTCGAACCAGTTAAAACCCTCGTCGTCCAGAAATATGAGGGCGTTCACTTTATCTATATTGCTGCTGTCAACCTGGCTCACCGGCATGGTATGCAAACCGGACGTTTCGATATAATGGGCTGAATTCGGCGTCCCCAGGTAGGCCACAATGCCGTCTTTTACTTTCAGGTCGAGGTACTCTTTCGTTAACATGCCCGACGAGACGATACGATTGGGTGTGATAGCCGCCAGGCCCATTTTATGATAAGTTTCTGCTAATTGCGCGGGGCTGCGCGAAGCATCGTTGGTAACAATGTAATACTCTTTATTTTCCTGTTGCAGGTAGGCAAACGTGTTTTCTATCCCGGGCACCAGGCCCTGGTAAGTTTTGATCACACCAAACGCGTCAAAGAATATGATCTTATATTTATCAATAACCGATTTAAAGTTTTCGATGCGTTTCATGTTTTTTGTTGTAGACGTTGTAAAGGCTGTAAAGGTTAAAAGTGTTAAGAGCGATCAAACCATTACAACTTTTACAACCCTTCCAATTCTTATAACTACTCTATCCCCAGTTCCTCAATAATTTTCTCGGCGTTAAAATCCCTGTCGACCGATGGCAGGTAAATTTCAAACGCCTCGGTCTGCAGTTTCTTCGCATACTTTTCATTAAAAAAGTATCTGCCGTCTTTTATCACGTAATTTAAGATAAAAAACCGGTAAGCTTCTTTTAAAAACCTGATCTCGTCCGCAGTCACCGGGTTTATTTTATGATATTCTTTCAAAAAGACAATAAACCTGTCCTCCATCATGGTACCGATGTTGTAACTGAATACTGTCCTGTCCCCTACGTCAGATACCACGCGGCTAAAAAAATAAAAATCCAGTATCCGGTAGCTCATCCTGAACCAGTCGTAATCCCAGCGTGAATAGAGGTCAAGATTTGGATAAACCGAGAAGTTACCTATATTCCAGTCAATAAAAACGGGGATGATCTCAAACGACTTCATATTGTAATTCGATCGATTTTTCAGGAACAGATCGCAGTGGTACTTTAAAAAGTCGATCTGCGTTGCCGTGCCGAAGCTTTTTTCGTTGGTCTCCAGCTGATGCTGTAAAGCAAAAATATCCGTGCGCAAGGTTTTTGACGATTTCGGCAGCACATTTTTTACCCGCGAGCAGGCCTTGTGAAATTTTGCCGCTTGCTCACCCAATTTTTTGATATGATGCTCTTCGAGCCGCCGCGGCAGTCGGTCAAATATCCGGCTGGGGTTATAAAAAACCACCCAGGCATCGGTTTTGCCATGCTTATAACGATAAATGTATACCCGGTTATTTTTTAACAGGGACTTAGCCAGCACGTTTTCAAACGGGTAAAGCAGGTTATTGGAAAGCGCGTGAATGATGCGGTGATCCTCTTTAAAGTGCTCGTATTTTCCGAAGTAGGAAAGCTTGGCGATAACCATATCGCCATCTTCGAAGGTAATGCGAAATACGTGATTGGTTGAAACCATCGCGCTGATATCCGCGATATCTTTTATCGTCTTCGACGCGTCATATCCCTCCCATGCCTTTTGGAGGATAAAAGGATAATCAACGATTGTTTCAACTTTGGAAGCCCGTACAGGGAATAGCGGGTTTATGGGATTTTCGGGCTGCTGAATATCTTTCTTCACAATCTCATTATATAATTTCAAAGTACCGCTTTAACTCCCAATCCGTAACTCCTTTGGCAAACTGCCTGCATTCCCAAAGACGGGTTTGTGCAAAATGGTCGACAAAAGCCTCACCAAATAATTCTTTTGCTATAAGCGAATTCTTCATAAACGTAGCCGCGTCAAAAAGATTGGAGGCTATGGTCCCGTTGCTTTTGTCCAGGTAACCGTTTCCTTCGGTTGGCGGGGCTGTTAGCTGCAGTTTGTTTTTAATACCATATAACCCCGACGCCAGCGCTGCAGCCATCACCAAATAGGGATTGGTATCGGCACCTGGAATGCGGGTTTCGAGGCGGGTATATTCTTCGGTGGGATGCAGCACGCGGAAAGCGGTTGTGCGGTTATCAACGCCCCACGTCATCGTGGTAGGCGCCCAAACACCTTCCACCAGTCGTTTGTAGCTGTTGATGGTCGGCGCATACATAGGCAGCAAATGCGGCAGGCAATACAATTGGCCGGCAAGATACTGCTTATGCAGCTCGCTCATGTGATACCGATCGTTCGCCTGGTAAAATAGGTTCCTGGTCTGGTCAGGCGTCCAAAGGCTTTGGTGTACATGTCCGCCGCAACCCGGAAGGTTTTCGTTCCACTTGGCCATAAATGATGCCATTATACCGTGCTTGCCTGCAATCTCTTTTACCGCGGTCTTAAACAACACCGCTTTATCTGCAGCCGCCAAAACGTGGTCGTGCAGTAAGGCGGCTTCATAAACACCAGGTCCCGTTTCGGTATGAAGCCCTTCCAGCGGGACATTAAACTGCATCAGCAGGTTAAACAGATCATTGTAAAACTCGTATTGCTGCGAGGTGCGCAAAATGGAGTATCCGAACATCCCGGGCGTAAGGGTATTCAAATTGGCAAACGATTTTTCTTTAAGGCTTTGCGGTGTTTCAATAAAATTGAACCATTCAAATTCCTGTGCAAACTCGGGATGGTAACCCATGTCTTCGCATTGTTTTGCAATACGTTTTAACAAGCTCCTCGTACACGCCGCCAGGTCGTTTCCGTCCGGGTCGCTAAAATCAGCGATAAAAAACGGAATATTATCCTGCCAGGGCACGGTCCGGAATGTGGAAAGATCGATCCGGCATGGCCTGTCGGGATAACCGGTATGCCAGCCTGTGAACTTTACACTGTCGTACAGCATGTCGCTGCTATCCCATCCAAAAGTTACATCACAAAAACCATAACCGCTTTCCAAGCCGTCGACAAATTTTTTATGATGAATTTCCTTTCCCCGCAAAACCCCGTCGATATCGGCAAAGGCAAATTTTATTTTAGTTATCTCGTTTTCCTTTAGATAGGAAATGATCTGCTCATTGGTCATGATGTCCAGCTATTGCCCGGCAATTTAAGCAAGATAAATAGAATGAGGGAAAAAAGTTTGTGCGTAGCCTGCCTATTATATCGGTATGTTGTTTTTATCAGGTGCTAACAATCAACAACTTAACAAACACCGATCAGAAAATTTCCAATCCTTTGATCCTTGCAAAGTGCTTCCTATTTAGTGTAACGAGTGGAAGATTGTTAACAAGGCATGTCGAAGCAATAAAAATGTCTCTGAATTCGATCATTTTATTATTTAATCTCAATCCGTGATAAATATTGGCGGCTTCAAGGGCAACAAACTCATTAAATGGAAGTATAGCTAGGTCTTCTGTGATTAACTTAATATCATTTTCCTTTTCGGACGTTGTAGCTCCCATATACAATTCATATAAAGAAACCGGAGATACAAATAACTCAACATTTGAAGGCAAATTATACAAGATGGTTTTAAACTTATCCTTCGCCCTTAAATGTTCAATAAAAACACTCGTATCAATTACCATTGAGCCGATTTTAAGCTGCCAAATGAATTTATAGCGTTATCAAATGACTTCAGGTCCTCGTCGCTCCAGGTAGACACCTTTGTTATTTTTTCCTTATAACCAGAGTTGGTTCGCTTTTCCTGGATAGTAACACCCAAACCTCTAAGAATTTGCTTTACAAGCCTGCTCTTTTTTTCCGGTATACTGATAGTTAGCGTTTCCATGCACCACAATTGATTGTGCTAATTTACATATAAACACATAAACAAGCAAAAGTGTGGCATATCGTTGGCGTTTGTTTAAACACAAAAAAATCCCCTGTCTTTTACAACAGGGGATCTAAGCATATAGTTAAATCAGGAAATTATACTTTTGCCGATTTTACCGTTTTAATAATAACCGCCGCAACTTTGTACGGATCGGCCGCCGAATTTGGACGGCGGTCTTCCAGATAACCCTTCCATCCTTTTTGAACAGTATATAACGGGATACGGATCGATGCGCCGCGATCAGAAACGCCGTAGCTATAATCGTTGATAGAAGCTGTTTCGTGTTTGCCGGTTAAACGCAACTCATTATGCGCACCGTATACGGCGATACATTCGGCAATTGCCGGACGAAATGCTTCGCAAATTTTATCGTAAGTTTCCTTGCTGCCGCAAGTTCTTAAAGTGGTGTTCGAGAAATTAGCATGCATGCCTGATCCGTTCCAGTCTAATGCGCCCAATGGTTTGCAATGCCAGTTAACCGAAACGCCATGGCTTTCGCCAACTCTCTCCAGCAAATACCGGGCAACCCAAATTTGATCGCCAGCTTCTTTTGCGCCCTTTGCAAATATCTGGAATTCCCACTGACCGGCGGCAACTTCGGCATTTATGCCTTCTACATTTAAACCCGCTTCAAGGCAAAGGTCAAGGTGCTCCTCAACTATTTCGCGGCCGAATGCATTTTGAGCTCCTACCGAACAGTAATATGGCCCCTGCGGACCAGGAAACCCGGCGGCTGGAAAGCCGAGCGGCTTGCTGGTTTCAGGATCCCATAAAAAGTATTCCTGCTCAAAGCCGAACCAAAAATCGTTGTCATCGTCCTGAATGGTAGCCCGGCCATTTGACTCATGCGGCTTGCCGGTCGAGTCCATTACTTCGCACATCACGAGATAACCGTTCAGCCTGGCAGGATCTTTACAAATAAAAACAGGCCTCAACACGCAATCCGAAGAGCCGCCGGGTGCTTGTTCGGTCGAAGAACCGTCAAAGCTCCAATCCGGGCAATCCGATAATTTGCCGCTGAATTCGCTTAAAATTTTTGTTTTGCTGCGCAGGCTTTGTGTGGGTTTGTAGCCATCAAGCCAAATGTACTCGAGTTTTGTTGCCATCGTTTAAGAATTTTTATTAATTAGGAAACGGTTTTGTGTTATTTTCAATCTTATCTACAATTATTGAGGCGAATTTAAACTATTTTTACAAAATTCATTATCATTTGTTGAAAAATTTAAAAATTTTTTCAACAAATCGAGTAACGACATGTGAAATCGTCTGAAAACAGAATAAACTGTATAAGATTTCGTAACCGAAACTTAAAAAATGATCAAAAAAAGCAATAGATAACTATTTAGCCGATGCTACTCCCCAAAAACAGGCGTTTCTGATTTTTTTTACCGACGAAGGGTCAATTTTAGAATCGATAGCGTATTTATTTCCTGCATTCAACAGGTAAACTTGTTCGTTTTGGTTATTATAAAGATAAGTGGTTAGTTTTTTTGTTGTTCCGTCGTCTTTTGAATCGATGTCGATGGCCATACCGTTAATAATTTTACTACCATCGGCAAGAGTTACAGGTTTTGACGAAGTTATCCAGTTAACATTGTAAATAATGTTTTGCGGTTCGGCGGCTCCCGTTACAGTTTTATAGTTTTTGGTTTGCTGTATCATCCCGATCAAACATTTAACGCAGGGTTCCGAAACCGTGGCGTTGCCATAATTTTTCTGGTTGTTGTTGATCACGCTATCCTTTTTACCGCCAACTGTGACGGTAGTTTTTGTGATGTTATTTGAAACCGGTTTAGGTTTGGACTGATTGCAGGCGGACAAACCGACAACAATAAAGCTCGCAAAGGCGATGTGGTTGAAATTCATAACGCTATGATTACCTTATTATACAACCTTATAACAGATTTGTTTACAAGGTTGACCATCGCTTCCTATAACACTTCATTAAAGACCACATGCACCGCAATCGGACTAAATCCTACACAATTTTTACACGGAAAAAATTATAAAACGCTATCTTCGCCCAATTTAATTTTCTATCTCAAAAACCGACATATAATGAAAATAACCGTTGTGGGCGCCGGGGCCGTTGGCGCCACCTGCGCAGATAATATCGCCAGGAAAGAATTAGCAGAAGAATTAATATTATTAGATATACGCGAGGGTTTTGCCGAAGGTAAAGCCATCGATATGATGCAAACTTCGGCGTTGCTGGGTTTCGATACCAGGATAAAAGGCGTCACCAACGATTATGCCGCAACAGCCGGGTCGGAAGTGGTAGTAATTACGTCCGGCCTGCCGCGCAAGCCCGGCATGACGCGCGAAGAGCTGATAGGCACCAACGCTAATATCGTAAAAAGTGTAACTGAAAATATTTTAAAGTATTCGCCGGATACCATCATTATCGTGGTTTCGAATCCGATGGATACCATGAACTACTTAACCCTGAAAACATCGGGCCTGCCAAAAAACCGCATTCTCGGCATGGGCGGTGCGCTGGATTCGTCCCGTTTCAAATATTACCTCAGCCAGGAACTAAACTGTTCACCTGCCGACCTGAACGCTGTAGTAATTGGCGGCCATGGCGATACCACTATGATTCCGCTGATAAACCATGCCACCTGGAACAGCATCCCGGTAACGCAGTTGTTAAATAAAGAACAGCAGGACAGGGTTGTAGCAGCTACGATGGTTGGCGGCGCTACTTTAACAAAGTTGATCGGTACGTCTGCCTGGTATGCCCCCGGCGCGGGAACAGCCTTTATGGTGGAAAGCATTGTGCGCGACCAGAAAAAACTGATCTCGTGCGGCGTAGCGCTGGACGGCGAATACGGCCAAAAAGACATTTCGCTGGTAGTGCCGGTTATCGTGGGTAAAAACGGTTTTGAAAAGATTCTCGACTTTAAGCTAAGCGATGCCGAGCAGGCCGAGTTTAACAAAAGCGCCGATGCTGTTCGGAACATGAACAAGGTGCTGACGGATACTGGTGTGATATAATTTTTCACTCATCCCAATCGACTTTTGGTCCATCCCTCTTTTCGTTTTTCGATGAGAGGGGTTGGATTAAAGTACGTGATTCGATTCAAATTATTTACTGCATTGAAAAACTTATCGGTACACTATAAGCGACCCGCACGGGTTTTCCCTGTTGATAACCCGGTATCCATGGCGAAGATAATTTAATAACACGCAGTGCTTCTTCATCACAATTATCACCTATGCCTCTTTGCACTTTTATATTTGTTAAAGAACCGTCTTTTTCAACGATAAAACTGATTATGACCTTACCCTGTGTTCCATTTTCCCTTGCAATGGCCGGATAGTGAATATTTTTGGCTAGGAATTTGCCAAAATCGTTTAACCCACCTTGAAATTGAGGCTCGACCTCCACGGCAGTAAATATCTTGTCAATTACTACATTGCCGTTTTTGTCGAAAGTTTGCGAAGAAACCTCTTGGCCATTTTTATAAAGCCTCACAATGCTAACTGAATCGGGCTGTTTTCCTCGCCACTCACCTTCTTCTAACCCATTAATAACGCTCCCTTCAATAAAGGATTTAAACCCATCATCGATAAAGATTATACCCTTTCCATTTCCGTTCGCCACTACTATCGTTCCTGTCGAGTCTCTGCATTCGTTGTATAATAGCTTATTGTCTTTGGTTAGCGTTTTTCTGCTGTATAATTTGCCATTAGGGTAAAAATCAATCACGTCTCCTGCCGGCTTGCCATTTTCATAATTTTTAACGCTCGCTTTATGGCCGTTTTGAAAAAAAATGATTTGAGGGCCCTGAAATATTAAATGCCCCATTTCGTTTGTTGTGGAATTGCCTATTAATGCCAGCTTCCCATTTGAGTAAAACTCCTTTACGATAAATAAACTCTTATTGACACTTGTGTCAGGCGGGAGAATTTCAACAATAAAATTGGCGCTCTCCTTCGCAGAAACCACTCTTCCCGCGTTATCTAAATAATATACCGAAGTATCCCTTTTTTGGGCATTTGCACACTGCAGGAACAATAAACTTATAGCTAAAACAAAAATCAATTTGATCATACTTATGCCTTTACGGGCATAAATATAAAAGTTGTTTTATACTTTTAATTAACCAAAATGAAATTTGGGTTGATTTTCAATCACGTGTGGTGTCTCGAAATCTATTATTTGTATGTAGTTGTTAAACAATGACAGCGCGTTTTTTACGGACAGTCATGGCTCCAGCCATTTGACACATACGAATTCATTCGCGTAGCTATGTCGTCAAATAACAGCGCAGGGTCTACATAATTAGACTGTGTGCTAAACCAGGTATTATCGTCGAATACATAAAATTTAACCGTCGCCCCATAATGCTGGTAACCATCGGTATTGATCGTAATGTTTATGGTTAAATTAGGGGTTACTCCCTGCGCCAGTTTATACTTATAGCTGTTTGCGGCCAATAGTTTACTCATAAAATATGATTGCCACGAAACCTGGGCAGTCGGCAGATCCTTCATCGTATAGCTTCCGTCGATGTTGATCTGGACCAGTACCGGGCTGTAATTTAGCGCGTCGTGGTGCACGCAAGGCAATTTTTGGGGCTTGCGGTATACATAGCGATTTTGCGGCGCGCTGGCAAATACCATAAACAAAAATGCTGCAGCCGCCACAGCCGCTGCCAAGTGTGATTTGATCTTTTTCATACGAAAGGGTATAAGATTTAAGGAAGAAAAGTGATCGTAAACGATAATAACGCCCCCGTAAGTTGCAATATCGAGCCAGTCGAAAGTGCCGGGTATAATACCGGCCCACTGAGCAAACTCGCTGAGAAACGGAAGCGACAAAAGCAGAAATTTGTCGGTCGGGCTTAAATATTTATTTATAGATAAAAAATCGGTAACCAGGCATAGCGCCACACACCACAGCATATCTGAAACATGGCCGGCAAAAAAACGGGGCCATGCGGAATGGACTGCGAAAATGTAATCAGCGCGATGGAGGCCAAGCCCCTCAAACAAAACAATGTGCGGGTTAAATAAGAAATAGTTGATCAAGCCGGCCGCTAATGCGCTAAAAGCCCAAAAAAGAAGAAAGGATGCCTTCAGGGGTTGTTTCATGTTATAACGATAGTTTGCATCGGCAACATCGTTATAAATGTAATTTGAAATGAATGGTCAATCAAGGTACCCAAACGGGTACCGTCTAGTCTTAAGTCTGGAGTCTTAGTCCTGAGTCGTTCGGTCGACTTAAGACTAAAGACCCCGGACTTAAAAAGTTAAGGCTACTTAAAAATATCACCACTCATCCCGGCATTGGCCATAGCGCCCTTCACCTTAAACTCGATGGGCTGCCCCACAATGGTGGTTTTTTCCAAAAATGGAATTTTAATGCCGGTATTAATCTCGCGGTAATCGCCGAACTCGATAATGGTGCTGTTCGGCACGTCCGTAAATTGCCGCACTTTTAGACCGGTTTTCTGGTCATAGTAATATTTCACTTTAACGCCGTCCGGACTCGTCACCGTTACCAGGTAAGCCAACTGATCATTGACTACTTTAAGCTGCGGGTCAAGCTGCGCGGAATAACCGGCTTTATCAAAATTCAGCTCCGGAAACAGCCTGTACCGGGCCTTAACTGAGGTTTTTTCACTCGGGGTAAGCGGAACTACCCTGTTCAACTGGTTGATATGTACGCTGTCGCCGTTAATAACTACATGAGCCACCACCAGGTTATTGTACGATGGCACGGTGATATCCTGTAAAACCTTATCCGGCATTTTATATTTATTTACCCGTACCACGTTCGCCCCCTGCACATTTCCTTCGGAGGTAACCACCAGGTCCTTTACATCTTTCAACCGGTCCTCACCACCAATGGCAGCCAGGTAATTCTTTATTACGGTACCTGCTGTAATCCCCTGGGCCACAGATACACCACTGAATGCATTATTATCCGGGTTAACATCGGGTAATACGTGATCAGGGTCGATGATTACGTATTCGATCTTCGAAGTTGATTTATAGGCGAAGGTCCACATGCCGCCGCGCTGCCATATTTCGGCAGGCAGCTTAACAGTACCCGTTTTGCCGTTTTCCTCTTTTACCAAAACGGTAACGGGCAATGCCATTTCTTCCAGGTTCTCAATCGTTATTAATGAGCCCTTTGAAGGGTCGTTGTCTGGGTAACCGATGTCCTTAACAGCCTGGTCAAGCTTCCATGTCGTAAAAAACCATTCGTTCCAAAACCAGCCCAGGTCCTCGCCGGCCGCGTTATCCATCGTATGGAAAAAGTCCCATGGCGTAGGATGTTTAAACGCCCAGCGGTTAATATAGGTGCGAAAAGCATAGTCAAACCGCTGTTCGCCCAATATCTGCTCGCGCAGGATGGTTAGTCCGAGCGCCGGTTTTTCGTAGGCTGCGTATCCCAAATAGTCAGCCTGGATAACATCTGGAATGTTCATAATGGCGTCGGCATCTGCAGAAAACATTGCGGGCGCCGCCTTTTGCTCATCCGTAGGCTCCCAGTATTCTCCCTTATTGAAAACTTTCGTATCTACTTTATTAATAAAGGTATTAAAACCCTCGTCCATCCAGGCGTATTTGCGCTCGTTGGAGCCTACGATCATCGGGAACCAGTTATGCCCGAACTCGTGGTTGGTAACCTCCCATAACGCCCCGGCCTGGTTATCAAGGCCGCAAAAAACGATACCGGGGTATTCCATTCCGCCTACTTTGCCCGCCACATTCGTGGCTACCGGGTAGGTATATCCATACCATTCCGTGGAGTAAAGTTCAATGGCGCCCTTTACATATTCGGTCGACCGGCTCCAGGCATTCATCCCTTTGCCTTCGATGGGGTACACCGACTGGGCCAGCGCCTTCTTCCCGCCCGGCAGGTTGATGCGTGCTGCGTCCCATAAAAATGCCCTCGACGCCGCCCACGCTACATCGCGCGAGTTTTTACAGAAAAAATGCCATGTAAGGTTTGCCTTTTGCGGATACGAATCACGGCTGGTTAAATCAACCGAATCTTTGATCATTACCGTTTTGTCGCTTTTTTTGGCGACGGCAAGCCGGCTGATGATCTTTGGTGTCAATACTTCGGCTTGGTTCAATAATTCGCCCGATCCGACCACGACCATATTGGCTGGCGCAGTAACGGTATAATCAAAATTTCCATATTCAAGGTAAAATTCGCCCGCACCCATGTAAGGGATCACGTTCCACCCGGTAACATCGTCATAAACCTCCATGCGCGGGTACCATTGGGCAATGGTATATATCCATCCGTTTTTGGTCAATAGGCGGCCCATCCTGTCGGTTCCATATTCCGGAACGGTAAAAGCATAGTCTATCTTTATCTCCACCTTGCCGCCCATCGCGCCAAGCGTATCGTTTAGCTTAATTTGCAGGCGTGTATCCGATACCAGGTAATCAACCTTTTCGGCTTTACCTTTTTTTATCACATAAATGGCCTTTATCTCATCGCCATTGGTAAATTCCCTAATGGCATTACGGCCGCCGGTCACGGCGCTGGCGGCCGTTCCGCGCGAATCTTCGCGGTAGATATTCTGATCCACCTGGAGCCATAAAAAGGGCAGTTTATCAGGGCTGTTGTTGGTATAGTTAATAACAGCGGTGCCGGTAACACGGTGTTTTATTGTATCCAGCGTAACGTTCAGTTTATAATCGGCCCGGTTTTGCCAGTACTTTATGCCCGGCGCGCCCGAAGCCGTACGGTATTCATTCCCTGTTTGCGGGTAAAACAGCGGAGTGAAAACTTTATGCTGATCGTATTTGGGCGCTGGTTCGTTATTTTGCGCCTGCCCCGCAAACGCACTTGCGGCCAGTATTAATGAAAGTGCGATCCTATAATATCTCATAAAACAGACGTTTAAATTTACCGCCAAGGTAGGTATAATTGGTTAAAAGTTCGCTTGGTTGCTTTGGTTGATCAGGCTAAATTTTCGCTTTTTTTTACGATAGATTTTGCATTTATATTGCACGGTCCAAAACCATTCAACCCAATCAACCGCAATAAACCAATCAACTAATTTTTATATTTTTGCCGGGCAATGGATATATCAGTTGTAGTTCCCCTTTATGACGAGGTAGAATCATTACCTGAGCTTACGTCGTGGATTACGCGCGTAATGGACGAGCACCGGTTCACTTACGAGATCATCCTGGTTGATGATGGCAGCAGTGATGGCTCGTGGGAAATGATAAAGAAACTACAGGTAAATAATCCCGCTATAAAAGGCATCAAATTCCGCCGCAATTATGGCAAATCAGCCGCTTTAAATACCGGCTTCGAAGTTGCGCAGGGCAATGTGGTGATCACCATGGACGCCGACCTGCAGGATAGCCCCGACGAGATACCTGAATTATACCGCCGCATCACCGAAGAAAAATACGACCTGGTATCGGGCTGGAAAGCGAAAAGGCACGATCCTATAAGTAAAACCTTACCCACTAAGGTATATAATTCGGCTACCCGCCGCATGTCGGGCATAAAAAATCTGCACGATTTTAACTGCGGCCTAAAGGCTTATCGCCAGGAAGTGGTTAAAAACATCGAGGTGTATGGCGAGATGCATCGCTACATCCCGGTGATAGCCAAGTGGGCGGGCTTCGTCAAAATCGGCGAGCAGGTGGTTGAGCACCGTCCGCGTAAATATGGGCGCACCAAGTTTGGCGTAAGCCGGTTTGTAAACGGCCTGTTGGACCTAATGTCGATATTTTTTGTAGGCAAATTCGGTAAGCGGCCCATGCACTTCTTCGGCACCATGGGCGTACTGAGCTTTTTTGCAGGAACCGTAATAACGCTATGGATGATCTTCGACAAACTTTACGCGATCTCGCACGGCCAAAAATATCGCGATATTACCGGCCAGCCGCTGTTTTACATCGCGCTGGTGGCAGTGATATTAGGCTCCCAGCTATTCCTGACCGGCTTTGTAGCCGAGCTGGTATCACGCAGCGCTCCCGAACGCAATAAGTACCAGGTTGAGGAGGTTATTTAATTAGATTTGAGACGTGAGATTTGGATATGAGACTTAAAGTATTTGAATCTGCATTCAACAAAAAAACTTTCCGTCTCCAGGCTTTTGATTACTGTTTCCTGGTCCAATCTCATATCTCAAATCTCATATCTCGTATCTAAGATGTTCTTCTCCATCATCATCCCCTTATACAACCGCCCGCAGGAGATCAAAGAACTGCTGGAAACACTCAGTTTGCAAACGTATAAGCAGTTCGAGGTTTTGGTGATCGAGGACGGCTCAGTTATCGACGCTGCGGAAATTGTAAAGAGCTTTTCGGATAAGCTCGACCTGAGATATTTTGTAAAACAAAACGAAGGGCAGGGCTTTACACGCAACTTCGGCTTTGAGCGGGCGAAAGGCGATTATTTTATCATTTTCGATTCTGATTGCCTGGTACCCGAAAATTACCTGCAAATTGTTAACGAGTCGCTGCGAGAAAATTACCTGGATGCTTACGGCGGGCCGGACGATGCCCATCCTTCTTTTACTCCCGTGCAAAAAGCTATCAGCTACGCCATGACCTCGCCCTTTACAACGGGCGGCATTCGGGGAAGTAAAAAAGGGATCGGCCAGTTTCATCCGCGCAGTTTCAACATGGGCATATCCAGGCAGGTTTGGGAAAAAGCGGGCGGCTTTCTCATCACCCGCTCAGGCGAAGACATCGAGTACAGCATTCGCATCCATTCCCTGGGTTTTAAGATCGGGCTAATTCCCGGTGCGAAGGTTTACCATAAACGGCGTGCAAACTTTTTACAGTTTTATAAGCAGCTTCATTTTTTTGGCCGTGCCCGTATAAACGTTTATAAGTTTTTTCCGAAGGAGCTCAAGCTGGTGCATTTTTTTCCTGCCTGCTTTACTTTATTTATTGTTTTTTGTGCCATCGCCAGCTTATTTCGGTGGCCGTTAGCTAATTTTTGCGACGGCTTGCTGGCTGTTTATATTTTGTTGATATTTTTCCATGCACTGGTTAAAAACACATCGATAAAAATTGCATTTTTGAGTGTTATTGCTTCCTTCACTCTGTTAGTTGCCTACGGATTAGGGTTTATGCAGGATTTTTGTAAGCGGGTAATATTTAAACTATCATAAGCGTTATGTACCACCCTTTTTCTATCGTCGAAACGTTGAAAGCCTCGTGGGGTGTCCTGAGGAAGAATTTTGTCACGCTTATTATTTTCGCCGTTATTTCACTATTCGTCTACGGGTTCCTTAACTTCCTTACTATTATTCTTTTTATCAACGACAGTTTATTCAGCCGGATGATTCTGTTCTTTTTACAGATGCTTATCCAATCCTACCTCACTTTAAGTTTTTATAAACTGATCCTTACATTGATGGACAGGGAATATTATGAGTTTGAGTTCCAGGATATCATGCCATCCGTTAAAATGGCATTCAATTTTATCGCCATCGTTATAGGATATACATTTTTGGTAGTTATACTATGGTTTATAAACCAGCTGATTGCGCCTTACGAAATTGTGTTGGTTATCGTTCAGCTGTTGGAAATGATCCTGATATTGTTCCTGCTCATCCGGTCGATCTTTTGTGTTTGCTTTATTGTGGATGATGATTCAAACCCGATGGAATCGCTCAGGCAAAGCTTTGAAATAACGAAGGGCAATTTTTTTAATACGCTGCTGATCGGTATCATCATTGTTACTATCATGATCGCCACGTTGCTGCCGATCATATCCATTCTTAGCCTTTTCCGGGCTAACAAGGACAATATCGATTTTTTATTTAAGATATCATTTTACATCTGGTTTGTCATAGCCTTTCCTATTGTACAGGTTATTATTATGGTTACCTACCGCAAGCTTATTTACAGCCACCTGGATGTTGACGACGACATCACAGAAACACGCTAGCTTATGGGATTAAAAGCTGCATTGAGCAAACCTTTTGCCGCACTGGTAAACCTCCGGCTCAATAAGCTTCGCAGGCATGCTGTTAAATTGCAGCAAAAAAACCTCGAATACCTGGTTTCAACAGCAAAAAATACAGCATTCGGCAAAACGCACCGCTTTGATACCATTCTGAGTTATGAAGATTTTAAAAAGAATGTACCGGTTGTTGACTACGAGGACCTGCGGCCTTATATCGACCGGGTGATAAAAGGCGAAAAAGATGTGTTATGGCCGGGCAAGCCTGCCTATCTCGCCAAAACATCGGGCACTACATCGGGCATAAAATACATCCCCATCAGTAAAGAGAGCATGCCCGAACATATCAGGGCGGCGCGAAATGCGCTGCTTTGTTATATTCATGAAACCGGAAATGCCGGTTTTGTCGACGGTAAAATGATCTTCCTGCAGGGGAGCCCCGTATTGGAAACAAAGACCGGTATTGCCACGGGCCGCCTGTCGGGGATTGTAGCGCATCATGTGCCGGGATACTTGCAGAAAAACCGCCTCCCCTCCTATGCGGTTAATTGCCTTGAAGACTGGGAGCAAAAAGTGGACGCCATAGTTGCCGAAACCATTAACCAGGATATGCGTCTTATTTCAGGCATCCCGCCTTGGTGCCAGATGTATTTCGACAGGTTATCGGCGGTATCGGGCGGAAAAAAGATAAAGGATATATTCCCAAATTTTAAGCTTTTTGTCCATGGCGGGGTAAACTTCGAGCCTTACCGCGCACGCATGGAAGAAAGTATCGGGTTCCCTGTCGACACCATAGAAACCTATCCCGCATCGGAAGGTTTTATCGCTTTCCAGGATTCGCAAAAGGAAAAAGGATTGCTGCTGATGGTAGATTCGGGCATCTTTTATGAATTTATCCCCGCTGACGAGTTCTTTAACGACCAACCCACGCGCGTCAGCCTGAAAGATATAGAGCTGGATAAAAACTATGCGCTTATCCTGAATACCAGCGCCGGGTTATGGGGCTACAGCCTTGGCGACACCGTTAAGTTTGTTTCAAAGGATCCCTATAAAATCGTTGTTACCGGGCGCATCAAACATTATATCTCGGCTTTTGGCGAGCATGTGATCGGCGAGGAAGTGGAACAAGCGTTGATGAGCGTTGCTAGCCGCCACGGGGTGGATATTATAGAGTTTACCGTGGCTCCCCAGGTCAGCCCGGTGCAGGGATTGCCTTACCACGAATGGTTCATCGAGTTTGGAAAAGAACCGCAAGATCTGAAGGCGTTTGCCCTCGACGTCGACCAGGCGCTTCAAAACAAAAATATTTACTATTTTGACCTCATCGAGGGTAACATTTTACAGCCTTTGGTTATCCAAAGCCTTAAAAAGGATACCTTTATAAACTATATGCGCTCGCAGGGAAAATTGGGGGGGCAGAATAAGGTTCCACGACTGTCAAACGATAGGAAAATAGCGGACGGATTGAGAGAATATATAATTAAAAACCCACATTACAACGAGTGAACGAGTTTAAATTCGTATGTCATTGCCATCCGCCGAATGGCAGAGAAGCCCCGACGGCTTTCGGGACAAGTTGTGCATGACCGCTCTGTATATTCGCGATTGCTTTGTCGCTGTGCTCCTCGCAATGACAGGGTATCAGAGATTCAGCGTGAAGCCCCTGACGGCAAATTTGAGAACAAAGATAATTGACCAGAAAAATTGACCAATATTAAAAACATAGCTATCCTCGGCTCGACCGGGAGTATAGGCACGCAGGCACTAGAGGTTATCGGCAATCACCCCGACCGGTTTAGGCCGTTTTTATTAACGGCTCAAAACAACGCCGATTTGCTGATACAGCAGGCGCTGAAGTTTAACCCTGCATATGTTATTATTTGCGATAAAACCAAGCTTTCGTTGGTGAAAAATGCATTGTCATCTACGCAGGTAAAAGTTTTATCCGGCATTGAAGCAATAACCGAAACTGTTACGCACCCCGATATCGATATCGTGCTGACCGCAATGGTGGGCTTTTCAGGATTGGAGCCGACAATAGCGGCGGTTAAAGCAGGCAAGGATATCGCATTAGCGAATAAAGAAACGTTAGTGGTGGCAGGTGAGCTGGTTACCGGGCTTGCAAAAAAACACGGCGTAAAAATTTTACCGGTCGACTCTGAACATTCCGCTATATTCCAATGCCTGGCAGGTGAAGATGGTAACGCCGTTGAAAAAATTATTCTTACGGCTTCCGGCGGCCCCTTTCGAGGGAAATCCCTTGATTTCCTGGCGGACGTAACCCCACAGGCAGCGCTGAAGCACCCCAACTGGGTAATGGGCGCCAAAATTACCGTCGATTCTGCCTCGCTGATGAATAAAGGCCTGGAGGTGATCGAAGCCAAATGGCTATTCGGTCTGGATGCGGATCAAATCGAGATTATTGTTCACCCACAATCCATTATCCATTCAATGGTGCAGTTTAAAGACGGCTCCATTAAAGCGCAAATGGGACTGCCCGATATGAAGCTGCCTATCCAATACGCACTCTCCTATCCCGAAAGGATAAAAAGCGATTTCAAACGATTCAGTTTCACGGATTACCCCGAGCTAACCTTTGAAAAGGCCGATACTTCAACGTTCCGCAACCTCGGCCTGGCATTCGAAGCATTAAAGCAAGGTGGCAACATGCCGTGTATTATCAATGCAGCAAATGAAATTGCCGTGGCGGGCTTTTTAAATAATCAGCTTGGTTTTTTAGCCATCAGCCAGGTTATTGAGCAATGTATGCAACGAATAGCCCACGAAAAGCATCCTGCTTTAGACGGCTATTTGAATACTGACAAAGAAACACGCATCTTTGCGCAAAATTTAATACAAAAAATGCCGTTAAAGGCTATACATTTTTAATATAGATAGAAGGAATGAGTATTGTGATCATGGTGGGCCAGCTGATCCTGGGCCTTTCGATTTTAGTAATTCTGCATGAATTTGGCCATTTTATAGCTGCACGGGCATTTGGAATTAAAGTAGAAAAATTTTACCTCTTTTTTGACGCCTGGGGCATCAGCCTGTTTAAATTCAATTATAAAGGCGTTGAATATGGCATAGGGTGGCTGCCCCTGGGCGGCTATGTAAAAATTGCCGGCATGATCGACGAATCGATGGATACCGAGCAGCTTGCCGGGCCGCCACAGCCCTGGGAGTTCCGCTCAAAACCGGCATGGCAGCGCCTTATCGTGATGCTTGGCGGCATTACCGTTAATATTATACTGGGGATAATCATCTTTTGGGTATTGACCATCCGTTATGGCGAAACCTATATACCCAATGCCGAAATAAAGTATGGTATTGTTCCCGGCAAGATCGGCAAAAAAATCGGCCTCGAGGCAGGCGATCGCATCACCGCCATCAATGGCCAGCCCGTGATGCGGTACGACGAGTTAACGAGCCCTAAAGTGTTATTGGGTAATACTGACCTGACCGTGCTGCGCGGCGATCAAACTTTACATGTCAAGGTTCCGGGAAATATTATAAATGACCTTTCCGATTACGGCACCAACGGCGTCGACCAGTTCATAAGCAAGCTTCCGCGCGTTAAATTCGCTGTCGACTCGGTTGTGCCCGGCAGCAATGCCTATAAAGCAGGGCTGATCACCAACGACAGCATACTGGCCGTGAATGGTCATGCTATCACATTTTTTGACGAGTTTAAAGACCAGGTGCAGCAAAATGCAAATAAGCCTATCCAGGTAACGCTTAAACGTTCAGGTAGTCTGATCCAAAAAACGGTCCAGGTGGATAAAAACGGCGCAATAGGTTTTTTTGGCAAATACGATCTGCCGAAAGAGAAAAGGCTCACTTACGGATTTTTTGGGTCGCTGCCGGTTGGCGCAACAAGGGCGTGGGGCAATTTTACGGATAATGCCAAAGGCCTTGGCAAAGTATTTAAAGGTGAGGTTAAATTCAATAAAGCGGTTGGCGGGCCGGTGGCCATTGCCAATATGTTTGGCACACATGTGGTTTGGGTACGTTTTTGGGGCCTTGTAGGCTTTTTATCGATGGTGCTTGCCCTCACTAATTTGTTGCCTATCCCCGCATTAGACGGTGGGCATGCATTGTTCCTGGTTATCGAAATGATCAAGGGTAAGCCGCTCAGCGATAAATTCCTGGAGCGTGCTCAAATAGTCGGGTTCGTGCTGCTGATAACGCTGATGGTATTCGTGTTCGGTAACGATATTGTGAAGCAGGTGATGAAGAAGTAACGCAAGCTTAGCATAATAAAAAAAGGCCGTGGATTTATCGCGGCCTTTCGTTTATAAAGAAAAGTTACAATTTACACTTCAGGATCGGTATGAGCTGGCGAATCGCGCTCTATATCATCTAGCGTACGCTCCCGCTTAAATATAGCTGCACCAATTAAAGCGAGAATGGCCCCGATAACAGCTGAACCAATTGCGGCGCCGAACGCCCCGATGATCGGGCCATATTTTCTCCCAATCTCATTTGCCTTTTCGATTTGCTCGGGTGTCATATTTTGTTCTTTGAACTTATCCTGCTGGGAAGCTATCGATTGTTCTAAAATTTGGGGACTTAAAAACGTTAGGTATATGTAAATGAACACCGCCAATATGAGTCCCGCAACAACTGCGTACCTAAAACCGGCCGAGAATCCCTGCCCAAACGTCATAAAGCCGTTGAGCTGGTCCCTGTATTCTTTTTGCGCTAAAAATAAAAAGGCTATAAATGGTATATAACCTATAAACTTTACGCCTGATGTTTGGTCGACATTTAAAAATTGGAATAAATAAGTTATTACAATTGATGTAAGTACATAAATGACAGCCCATTTAGTGGCTACTTTGCTTGAATTCGGGACGGTATTTTCCATTGTGATCAGGTTTTATTTTATTTAAAATTAAACAATATTTCCAATACTGCCATATCAAACTCTTTATTTATGGCTTGGGCGGCAATTTGTTTCTTCTCCTCTATATCGGGATGGGTATTGTGAAAAAAGCACATCATCGGGTAAAAAAGGTCTTTCAGTTCCGAATCTTCGGGTAACTGGCCGGCTACCCGGGTTATTTCATTAACCGGGCTTTCCATCAGCACCTGGTGGGCAATAACCGGCTCGTATATCCTGTATTCGTCCTGGAATTCGTCTTCGTCAACCAGTAAAAACTCTTTCAGGTAATCATCAAGCCCGGGATCAATATCCTCGTCGGCACACTCGTTCAGGTAAAGCAGCAGGTTTAATAATTCTGTTCCCCTATCCAGCGTCTGCTCTTCAATGTCTTCCCACTCCGGCGAATCGAGATAATCCTCCTCCAGTTTTTTTACATCGGCGCTAAAGAAATTGATCATCAGCAGATCAAAAAAAACTTCGCGCAGGCTTTCCAGCTGCGGGTTATCATTAAAAACCTCGTCGAGCAGATCTACCTTTGTTAAAAATGCCATTTCGGATGCGAATACATCTGCGAATGCCTTATTGAGCAAGCGTGCATCGAAGCTGCTGTATGCTGAAAAAGCATTTAGCCCGGCTTCAACGGCTGATCTTACTTTCGGGTCTATCATAGTGAATGTTATTTATACACATAGTTATTATTGGCGGTCAGTAATATTTTTCCTTTTAATTGCCGTCCCATAAAAGGCGAGTTCCCGGATTTCGACCTGTTGTTTTTGCTGCTGTATTCCCATTCGGAATGCGGATCGAAAACAACCAGGTTGGCGGGTTGCCCTTCGGTTATAACGGGAACGTCGATATTTAATATTTCGCGCGGGCCTATAGCGAGCTTTTGAATAATCAGGTTAATATCCAGCCCCGCTTCCACTGCCAGGGAAAACGCGGTTTGTAAACCTGTCATGCCATATTCGGCTATCTCAAATTCTACATCCTTAAACTCTATTTCGTGCGGGGTGTGCTGGGAAACGATCGCGTCGATCGTACCGTCTTTAACACCTTTTATCAATGCTTCAACATCATCCTGCGTGCGCAGCGGCGGTTTTACTTTATACAAACTGTCGAACCCGGTAAGCGCTTCATCGGTAAGCACTAAATGATGGGCCGCCACATCGCAGGTTACCTCTATGCCTTTTCTTTTCGCCTCCCGTATCAGCTCGACCGACCGCGTGGTCGATATCGTTGTAAAATGTATTTTGGAGACGGTGTATTCCGCAAGGTACAGATCGCGGGCTATCATCAGTTCCTCCGCCAGCGAAGGGATGCCCTTCATTCCCAACAGAGTGCTTATTTCGCCTTCGTTTATTTTAGCCTTGCCGGCGATAGCCGTATCCTCCGGGTACGAAAATACCAGGGCGTCAAATCCCTGGGCATACAACAGTGCCCGCTCCATCAGCCCTGCATCCTGCACCGGCCGGTTACCATCGGTAAATGCCCTTGCGCCGCTCAAGTACATGTCGTACATCTCGGCCAAATCTTTTCCTTCCCGCCGATGCGATATGGCGCCCAAAGGGTATACATCAACCAGGTTCTTTTTGGCGCGGTTCAATAAATATTCAATCTCGGCTTTTGAATGGACGGGCGGTATGGTGTTCGGCATCAATGCTACACCGGTAAATCCGCCTGCCGCCGCTGCTTTTGTCCCGCTATAAAGATCTTCTTTGGTTTCCAGCCCAAGCTCACCTATATTGCAGTTCAGGTCGAAAAACCCGGGCGAAACATATAGCCCTTCCGCATCAAAAACTTCGGCGTCGGTTTCAATACCGGGCGCTATTTTGGCAATTATTCCTTTTTCTATTAAAACGTCGGCGGTTTGTTGGTCAAATGGCGAATTGGGGTCGATGATTGTTGCGGATTTGATAAGCAAATTCATTTGCGCTGCTTTAGGTGGGTTGTCTATACCTGTTGCGCGCTGCGTTGGTCGGTTTTATAGTACCTGATCAACGCGATTTCGGCCCCCAGGAAGAACAATGCCAAAATTATACAAAGTTTCCATAATTGCATGCCGAAATTTGTTTCTGTTACAGCTTCCTTTAATGAGCGGTGATCTGTCTGTAAAACGCTTGCTGCCTGGGGTATTAATTTTGCAAGATCATCATTGGTCAAATAGGTTAGGTCCGATTCACTGCGGTTATCGTTAAAAGCAAGCACAGCCGCCGTACTGTCCTGCTTTTTTAAATCATACAGGCCGGGTTCATGCACCTGGTCGGCTATATAAAGTAATGTGCTGCCTTCCTGTTGTTTTGCATCGGCAATAATAGTTTGTCCGCTTTTGGTCAATCTTAACAGTTGCTTGTCGGTTATAGCTACCGGAACCGTTTCGATAGCCGCATCACGACCTAATGTATAGTATAGCGGCTCGTCATGCCCGCTTAGCAGGGCTATCCTGAAGATGACGGGCACAAACAGCGCGTGGCGCGGCAGATTGCTGAAATCCTCATTAAGTGCTACAGCCGACACATAAACTTTACCCTTTCCGCTGCGGTAGCTGGCCCAAAAAGGTTGGCCAGGCAGGGCCATGATGTCCTGGGCCCTGCCGGTAGCGGATGTATTTAGCTGGTAGTATTTTTTCACAACCGGCAGATCGGGGTTTTGAGGAAAGCTTTCAAAAATGTTTTGAAACACCGGATTTTGCAGGTTAATGCCCGACACCTTTGCGGCCTCGGTCAGCAGCTTTTCAGGATACGCTGCGTGCATAGGCTGTAATAACGAACGGTAACTATTGAAGTCGGCGTTTGCAGAGGGAAAAACGACCAGAGCGCCACCCCGGGTTACATACGATTTTAGTTGCTGCGCCAGGCCGGTTGAAATGGCGTTGATGTCGCTTAAAATAATTAAGGGATAACTATTCAGCGCGGCATAATTCACATTCCCATCGGTCATCCGCTTTGGTGCAAAAAAAGGATCAGCCGCGAAAACCGCTTTAAGGTACGGGTTTGGCGTGCCCCCATCGATCAATAACACGGGCATCTGCTGCCTTACGTTGAAAGAAAAATAAAATTGGTTATCAAAGGTGACCGGATTATCCTGCAAAGTAATTTCGGCCCGCTGCCAGCCGGCGGATAATCCCGAAAAGGTGAGTGTATCATACTGCACCGAACGCGGGGCGACGGTATAGCTGCCCATGGCTTTCTGCGAATCGTTAATCAGTAGTTTCAACGGAACCTTTTCTGCTTTTTTATCAGCATAGTTACGCAGCCTCACCACCAGCTTTTCGCTTTCGCCGGGCCTGTGGATGGCGCTCAGCAAAGCCACAGAATCGACAGCCACGTTCGGCAGTGTGTTTGCTTTTAGCCGCACCAAAATAAAATGAATAGCCGTATCTGCATTTAGCGGCTGTGATCCTACCATATTTTTTTGAAAATCCGACAAGATATAGACAGACCGCACGGCAACCTTATGCATATCCAGCAGGCCCTGCTGGCGGCTTACGATCTGTTGCAACGTGCGGCTTTGCGCGCTTATTTTTACCGCATCAACCGCATCGTTAAATGCATCGCGGTTTAGCAAACGCTGGTGTCTGCCTTCAAAATCCTGGGTAAGCAGTTGAAAGCTATCGTTTATGCCATAAGCCGAGGCGATCTCCTTCGCCCTGCGCTTTGCCTCATCAAGCAGGGAGCCCTCGCGGTTAAGGGTCTGCATCGAATAGGAATTATCGATAAAGATACTCACCACCTGCTGTTTGCCCGCATTGACTGCATTTCGCCCTGGGATATACGGTTTTGCAAATGCCAGCACCAAAAAGGTAAGTGCGAGCATTCTCGCCGCCAGGATCAAACGTTCTTTTAAATTCCGCCGGTGCGACTGCTGTTCCCGGATATCTTTCAGGAATTGTACATTGCTGAAATAGACTTTCTGGTAGCGGCGGAAATTAAATAAATGGATCAGTACAGGGATTGCCAGCGTTAACAATGCGAATAAAAAAGCGGGATATAAGAAATGCATATAATTATGTACGCTGTGCCGGTATGCAAATGTGCGGATTTTGACCGAACCTTTGACGCTGTAACAAACAAAAAGCACGGATAAACATTTGCTTTAAAGGCGCTATTAAAATATGAATTGGTATATCGGCTGTTCGGGGTTTCACTATAAACATTGGAAAGGTGTTTTTTACCCGGAGGGCACGCCTCAAAAACGGTGGTTTGAATTTTACACTGAGCATTTCAACACCTTGGAGCTAAATGTAACCTTTTACCGGTTTCCGCAGTTATCATTTCTGCAAAGCTGGTACCAGCGGTCGTCGCCCGGATTCCGCTTCTCGGTGAAAGCACCGAAGGCGATTACGCATTTTAAGCAGTTTCATAACTGCGTGGATATGCTTTCCAGTTTTTACGAAACAATCAATGACGGATTGCAGGAAAAGCTTGGGCCGGTGCTGTTCCAGATGCCGCCGCGTTTTAAATACGATGAAGCGCGCCTGCAGCGCATTATCGACAACCTTGACCCTTCATTCACGAATGTACTGGAGCTGCGGCATGAAAGCTGGTGGCGGCCCGATGTTTATGCAGAACTGGCAAAGCGCCATATTACCTTTTGCGGCATGAGTCACCCGACGCTGCCCGATGACCTCATCGTAAATACCCCTGTGGTTTATTTTCGTTTTCACGGCGTACCGTTTCTATACAGCTCACCCTACTCGACAGAATATCTTCAGCAGGTTGTAAACACAGTTAAAAATAACGAGCGGGTAAAGGAAGGCTGGTTTTATTTTAATAACGACGTTACCGCGGCAGCCATTGCCAATGCAAAGGAAATGATTGAGATGATCGGCTAAGTTGTTTTAATACGTGTATTATTTTGATATTCGGAAGTCCCAAATTATATAGTAAATTTGTGTATCATGAAAGTGTTACTCGACATAAAAGACAATAAAGCTGATTTTGTAATGGAACTGCTTCAAAGCTTCTCCTTTGTAAAGGCCGAACCGCTTACCGATGCCAAGTCCCAGCTAGTAGAAGAGATCAAGGAAGCTGTTGAAGAAATGAAATTGATCAGGGCCGGCAAAGCCAAAGCCCGTAATGCCGAAGATTTTTTGAATGAGTTATAAGGTACTCTCCATTGCCGTTTTTGAGAAGCAGGCCAAAAGACTGATTAAAAAATATCCGTCACTAAAAAACGAGCTTTTTGAACTAGTCCAAGAACTAAAAGAAAATCCTGATCAAGGTACTGCTATCGGCAAAAGTTGTTACAAAATCCGCATTTCAATCGCGTCGAAGGGTAAAGGAAAAAGTGGTGGCGCAAGGATCATTACTAATTTCGTGGTGACACAGAATTCTGTTTACTTGCTTTCCATTTACGACAAAGCGGATAAAGAAAACATTACGAATAAAGAACTTGAAGTCTTATTAGGATATATCCCACTATAAATTCTTCACCTAAACGGACCGCTAACTTCCAAGTAGATTAAAATCCACCGACAATTCCATCAAAATTATCGCATAGTACATTTCTTATAAAGTATATCACTTTTCGATCCATATTTTCATTAAAGTAAACGACCCTCCAAAAAAATGGAGAAAATGGGAAAAATGTTTCGATGCCGCCGACGTAATCTTTGGTGAAAATTGTCATCTTATCGGAAAACAATTCATACATATACAAATTGCCGTCCTTATAAAAAATCCTTTTTGCTCGCGATAATATGTAAATTATATAAACTGTAAAAAAACAAAACATGATAAGACCCAATATGGAATCACCCCCTCCATTTCTGATTGAATCCCAGGATTCGATCAGAATAAACACTGGCGCAAGCGGCACGAGTACATAAATGTATATTAAGTATGAGATAACCTTTTCATACGATTTGTGATCCCTTAGTTAATCATCACTCCGATGCCTTCTATGCTTCTTCTTATGCTTCTTAGCTGGGGTATGCTTTTTTGCCCTGGTATGCTTTTTAGAAGAAGCGTGTTTTTCTTGTGTTTTTACCGTTTGTGCCGATGCCGTTACAGCCGCCTTGGTGTCGCTCACGTTGGTAGAATCCTTGCTCAACTGTTTTACAGTAAATTCGTTGTTGCGCAAACCATATTGCAGCTGTCTTTTCGCGCCGGTGGGCCTGGCTTCGGCGCTGTTACCATCATAAATGGGAAATTCGCGAATAAGTGCCCCATCTTTTATATAAAAGTTATCATCGCCGCGATAGCCTTTTTTTTGCGATTTAGTCAGTTTGGGGAAATCAAGCTTCCGGGCTTTTTCGCCGCCAAACTCAAACGCGTAAATGGTAGTGTAGTTAACAGTATCCTTCCCCTTTACCTGGATCAGTATTTCCGGGTTACCGTCGAGGTCCATATCCGAATTATATACATCGATGATAGACCCGTTCAAATCGCCGCTCGTGGTGGTATATTTTGCAGCCATAGAATCGGAGTGCAGGATCATAAAGGCGCCGGTTTTTGTCGAGCCCCTGCCCCAGCTTAATATGTCATAATCCTGTCCCGGCGATACCTCGATCAATTTATGATACCGGAAAGGATCCATAATAACCGGCTTTTTGAGGGCAGGCGCGCTTGCAGCAACTGGCTTTTTCGCGTCGTTGCTGCATGCGGAGATCAAGCCAACGGCTATCAGTAATAATAAACTAAACCCGTGTCTTATTTTCATAATAATCAATTATACAACATATCCGGCGAAAGCTCACCTTTTGGTTTACCGGGGATCATCATGAATACTTTTAAGCTGCCGGTTGTACCTGAATCAAAATAGTTGATCGTGATCTTATGATAGCCTTTTAATAACGGTACTGATCCGCCTTGGTCAAACACACCATGCCTGCCATCGTTGTCGACTACAGGCTGATTATCTATTAACAATGAAGACCCGTTAGCGGATGCGGTAGAGAAGCCGTAATTTCCATCGGTATCAATGCGGATAAAGCCGGTATATATGATGCCAAAGCCATGCATATTTTTTTTGAACGGGGTGGTGTTAAAGCTCATTACGATACCGGTATCAATAATGGCTGCGTCCTTCAGCTGAGCAACGCTGGTATACTCGCCCGAAAATAATTGATATTTTAAACCGGTAGTTTTACCCTGGTAAACAACAGGAGGCAATGGATTTTTGTTATACACTACTGCGTGGGTTACATTACTCCGTTTTCCGGACGGAGTTATTACAATCGTTTTAAGATCGCGGTATTGATCGGCTGGAATATTGTAAGTCATCGGTATATTGTACTCAATGTCGGTTTCACGCGGCGTGTAACCATCGATGGTATAATAAACTTTTGCCCCGGCGACGGACGGCTTTAAGTTCACTTTTAGCTGCGGACCGAACATAATCGTGTCTTGTGTGCCGATCGCCGAAGGCACTCTATAATCAAAATTGTTCTTATCGAATTTTGCCAGGTGGTTGGGCAAGCGGATGTTAGCAAAATCGTTATAATTCTTATTGGCTAATGGCGTCCACGCGATCTCTGAGAGCGCCAGCGCCCTTGGTAAAACCATGTATTCCAGCTTATTTTCTGTGGGAATATATTCCGTCCATACATTGGCTTGCACACCCATTATATACTTTTGCTGATCGGGGGTTAATACGGCAGGCGTCGGGTTGTAACTGTATATTTTGGTCAGCGGATCGTAACCACCAATGCTCAGCGGCTCTTCGTTCAATTTTCCCTGTAGCTGATCCAGGTACATACCGGCGCTTCCCGGCGTCATGATCACGTTATGATTTTGCTGCGCGGCAGCTATACCGCCCGTTTCGCCGCGCCAGCTCATTACCGTTGCATTGGGCGACAGGCCACCTTCCAGTATTTCGTCCCAGCCAATAATGCTGCGGCCCTTTGAGTTTACAAACTTTTCGATACGCTGTATAAAATAGCTTTGCAGCTGATCTTCAGTTTTCAGACCGAGTTTTTTCATCAGCTTTTGGCAGAACGCCGACTTTTTCCACACATCTTTTGGTACCTCATCGCCGCCGATATGGATGTATTTACCCGGAAACAGTTCCATCACTTCGGTTAGTACATCTTGCAAAAAGTTAAAGGTTTGATCGGATGGGACATAAATATCATGAAAAACGCCCCATGTTTCGGCTACCTTATAAGTAAGAGAAGGGTCGCAGCTTAACTCGGGGTAAGCTGCCAGCGCTGCCTCTGAGTGACCGGGCATTTCGATCTCGGGAACAATGGTAATGTATCGGTCGGCAGCATATTTTACTACGTCGCGAATCTGGTCCTGCGTATAATAGCCACCGTAGGGCGTATTGTCAAATTGTTGCGGCGTACGGTCATGATAGTTGCCGATCACAGTCTGCGCCCGCTGGCTTCCTATCTGCGTAAGCTTCGGATATTTTTTTATTTCGATGCGCCATCCCTGGTCGTCGGTTAAATGCCAGTGAAAAGTATTGAGCTTATAGGCCGCCATCAAGTCAATATATTTTTTTACCATCTCGACCGAAAAAAAGTGACGACATACATCCAGCATTAAACCGCGGTAGCCAAAACGCGGGTAATCTTCAATTTGCAGGCAAGGCAGTTTGATAACCGCTGTCCGCTCAAGCGGCACCAGTTGTAGCAGTGTTTGTATGCCGTAAAAAAGCCCGGCGCCCTTGCCGGCAATAAGTACCTGCTGCGGGGTAATGGTTAACCGGTAACCGTCGGCGGGCAGGTTGTCGGTTCCCGAGCTGGTAAGCACCAGGCTGTTTGCAATAGCCGCCCCGTTATTCGGCCTCAGCTGCATATGCAGCATCGCCTTATTTTGCAGGTAATCGGTTAGAAAGGCGACTGCCTTATTGGTAACACTATCGGCGAGGATAGTGGTTTGCTGACTCAGGATAAATTCCCCGGAAGCTTTTTTAACAGATACTGGAGCGGGAATGATACCCAGGTTTGGATTGTTATCCTGCGCACAGGCCATACATGTCGCGCCCGCCAGTAACAAGCAAAGCGATATAATTTTTTTAAACATAGGATAATGTCGGACTTATAATATGAGGTGGTGAAGATAGCAGATTTTGAAAAAAAACCGCAGACAGATTATAAAAAATCTAAGTAATCCAACACGATTGCCTTCACCGAAGAGAATAAAAAAACCATCCTTAAAGGATGGCCGGTGTTATTTCTTTGCCGCCTTAGTTGCTGCGGGCGCTGCCTCGGCAGGTGTAGCCTTTTTTTGGTCGTGCGGCCTTCTTTTGCCGAACGATCCTATCGCTATCTTGCCTTTCCTGGTTTTTTTATCTCCTTTTCCCATGGTAATATAACTTTTATCAATGATACGATTATTTTCTGACCGTTGATTAAAAATGATTAAGGGATTGCGTTGATCGGCTCGAACAGTCTTTGAAATTTATCAGGCACACTGAATTTTAAACTAATCTCTAATCTCCAGCCTCTGGTCACTGGCGTCAGGCCGTTACCGCATGATGTTTAGCTGCCAGGTATCGTTCGGCGTCGATAGCAGCCATGCAACCGGTACCCGCGGCAGTTACGGCTTGCCGGTAAATATGGTCCTGGGCATCACCGCAGCAAAACACACCTTCCACGTTTGTGGTGGTTGAGCCGGGCGAGGTTTTTATATACCCGGTTTCATCCATGTGTATCCAGCCCTTAAAAATTTCGGTATTTGGCTGGTGGCCGATTGCAACAAAAAACCCGGTAACGTCCAATGTTTTTTCCCGGTTTGTTTGATTATTGATAACCTTTACACCGGTTACGCTTTGACCATCGCCAATGATCTCCTTTGTTTCCGTATTATATAATATCTCGATATTTTTGGTATTCAACACCCTGTGTACCATCGCCTTTGATGCCCTGAACTCATCGCGGCGAACAATCATATATACTTTGCGGCATAATTTGGCAAGATAGGTCGCCTCTTCGGCGGCCGTGTCTCCCGCTCCAACGATCGCTACATCCTGTCCCTTAAAAAAGAAACCATCGCAAACCGCACAAGCCGAAACGCCAAATCCGCTATATTTTTGTTCAGATTCCAAACCCAGCCATTTAGCCGATGCACCTGTCGAAATGATCACCGTATCAGCAAGAATAGTCTTTACCTCGTCAACCACCACTTTATGCGGCAGGCTCGAAAAATCAACCGAGCTTACATACCCGTAACGAATATCCGTACCCAGGCGTTCGGCCTGCTTGCGAAAGTTCTCCATCATTTCGGGCCCCTGTATACCCAACGGGTAGCCTGGATAATTTTCAACGTCGGTGGTTTGTGTAAGCTGCCCGCCGGCAAGCATCCCGGTATACATTACGGGGTTCAGGTCAGCGCGTGAAGCGTAAATTGCAGCGGTATATCCTGCAGGGCCGGAGCCGATGATAAGGCATTTTACGTGTTCGGTGTTCTCGGGCATCAGTGTATTTAAAAGTTGACCAAAAATAGAAAAAAACAACTGCTTATTGGTCAGTAACCCGTAAACTTATTGACATACCCATGCATCACTTTCCCGTATTCGCCTTTAATACCCTGATAAAATTACCGCCTAAAATCTTATCGATATCTTTTTCGGTGTAACCCAATTTAAGTAGTTCGGCGGTGATCTTTGGATAGTCGGTTACGTCATCCATACCTAAGGGATACGACTCGGCGCCGTCAAAATCGGAACCTATACCTACGTGGTCCACTCCGATCAGTTTTGCTATGTAATCAATGTGTTTGATAAGCATGCTTAATGGCGGTCGTATCTCGTCAGATTCTGCTTTGTGTAATGCGTTTAGTCGTATTGCAGCCAGGTCGCGGTCGTGATAAATCTTTTCAAGTGAATCTAATTCCGTTTTATCAGCACGCAAAAACCGATTCTGCTTCCCGGCATAGGTACTGTCGACAAACCCGCTGTAAAAATTAACAAACACCACGCCGCCGTTTTTCGCCAGCGCTTTGAGCTGGTCGTCCTTCAAATTACGCCGGAAGGGGTCGAGTGTGTAGGCGCAGCTATGCGAAGCAATGACAGGTTTGATGGTAGTGGCCAAGACATCATAAAAAGTTTGCTCGCCAGGGTGAGAAAGATCGATCATCACGCCCAGATCGTTCAGGTGGTGCACGATCCGTTTGCCATAATCGGTCAGTCCGATATGCTTCAGGCTATCGCGGCGTGTGGTTTCGTCCGCTGCCGAGCTGGCCCATGATGTACTGTTGTTCCAGGTCAATGTCAGATAACACATACCTCGTTTCGCCAGGCTGTCGATATAATCCATCCGGTCCTCGATCATATGGCCGCCCTCCACGCCGATCATCGCGGCCAGCTTTCCTTGCTTCACTACATGTTCTAATTGAGCCGAATTGCGCACGAGTGCGATCCTGTTCGGATAGCGATGGATCAGCGCGTACAGCGAATCAATCTCGCGGTTGGCAAATTTAAAGGCTGTGCCCTTGCCATACTGCGGCCCGCACCAGATGGAAAAAACCTGCACATCCAGACCGCCCTGTTTGGCCCGTACCAGGTCGAAATTCCCGGTGGATTGCAATTTACCGCCGTCAACATGCGTGATGAGCTCATTTGACAGAAAATCGTTATGGGTATCGACCAAAATCGCCCGCTGGTGAATTTGCGTCGGTGTTTGGGCGTAGGTCTTGTTTAGCAGTAGCAGAAGCAGCGGCAATAGCAGTTTTTTCATGTTTGAAGGTAGCAAAATATTGATCACAGATTGTACTGATTTTTCGGATTTCACAGGTGATTATTTTTGCCGGATTCGCTTTTCTAATCGCTAATCACCAGCCTCTAATCACTGACTACGTCTGTATAATTCCCACGTTAAACGCCTTTTCTATCGGCGCGTGGTTGGCCGCCTCGATACCCATCGAGATCACCTTCCGTGTTTCCAGCGGATCGATAATGCCGTCGACCCACAACCGCGCCGACGCATAATAGGGCGTAGTTTGAGCGTTATACCGGTTGGTGGTAACCTTCAGCAATTCGGCTTCTTTTTCAGCGTTAACTTCTTCGCCTTTTGCTTTTAGCCCGGCAGCTTGGATTTGCACCAGCGTTTTAGCCGCCGAACCGCCGCCCATCACAGCAATTTTTGCGCTTGGCCAGGCATATATAAGCCGTGGGTCGTAGGCCTTGCCGCACATGGCGTAATTGCCGGCACCATAAGAGTTGCCTATTACAATGGTAAATTTCGGAACCACCGAATTCGCCACGGCATTTACCATCTTTGCACCATCTTTAATAATGCCGCCATGCTCGGCGCGGCTGCCTACCATAAACCCGGTAACATCCTGTAAAAAAACCAGCGGAATCTTCTTTTGGTTGCAGTTCATGATAAAACGCGTGGCCTTATCGGCAGAGTCGGAATAGATCACCCCGCCAAACTGCATCTCTCCTTTTTTTGATTTGATCACCTTTCGCTCGTTGGCTACAACGCCGACGGCCCAGCCGTCAATACGCCCAAGTCCGCAGATAATAGATTGCCCGTAACCCGCCTTGTATTCCTCGAACTCGGAGTTATCCAGCAGGCGCAGCACGATCTCCATCATATCATACGCCTTCTCGCGGTTATCCGGCAGGATGCCGTAAATATCTTTTTCATTAAGCTTTGGCTTTGATGCTTTTACCCTGTCGAAGCCCGCCTTCGGAAAATCGCCCACCATGCTCATGATGTTACGGATAGAATCAAGGCAGGCTTTGTCGTTCGGCTGCTTATAATCGGTAACACCCGAAATTTCACACTGCGTTGTCGCTCCGCCCAGCGTTTCATTATCGACGTCCTCGCCTATCGCCGATTTTACAAGATATGACCCCGCAAGGAAAACCGAGCCCGTGCCTTCAACGATCATCGCCTCATCGCTCATAATGGGCAGATAGGCCCCGCCCGCCACGCACGATCCCATAATGGCCGATATCTGGATAACACCCATGCTGCTCATGATGGCATTATTGCGGAAAATGCGGCCAAAGTGTTCCTTATCGGGGAAAATTTCGTCTTGCAAAGGCAGATAAACGCCCGCCGAATCCACGAGGTAAATAACGGGCAGGCGATTTTCCATCGCTATTTCCTGGGCGCGGAGGTTCTTCTTGGCGGTTATTGGGAACCACGCGCCCGCCTTAACCGTAGCGTCGTTTGCCACAATCACGCATTGCCTGCCCGATACATAGCCGATGCCGCATACCACGCCGCCCGACGGGCAGCCGCCATGTTCGGCGTACATCCCCTCGCCCACAAAGGCGCCAACCTCCAGCCAGGGTTTACCGTCGTCCAGCAAATACGCCACCCGCTCGCGGGCCAGCATTTTACCCTTCTCTTTTTGTTTGGCCGCCGCTTTTTCGCCGCCGCCGGCATATATCTTTTTTAAGCGGGTGTTCAGCTCGAAAACAAGCTGTTTGTTTATATCTTCATATTTATTGAATTCGATGTCCATTGGTGGAGAAATTGGCAATCAGAGGTTAGAATGGTTTGTTTGAAGCCAAATATAGCAATACAAAATCACTTCAGGTTTAGACCATGAACAACCTAATCTCTTATCTCTAACCTCCAATCGCTACTGCGGCCTTCTCTTTACCGGCGATATCGACTTCACAATCGTTTCGCCTTTAAATACCTTTTTTGACGGCTTCATCCGGCCTATGGAATTCTCAAAAGCCATCTCGAGAAGTTGTTTGATATATTCTTCGGGAAAATCTTCTTTGGCTCTAACCCGGATGAACCGATACAATGAGCCGTTGCCCAATAAAATCTTTCTTGAATCATGAAGATCAACGCCCCGGTTGAAACCGAAATTTACATGATCGCTGCAAACGGCTATACTGCAAAACACATCGCCCGCCTTATCGGTCGGCGACCAGCCAAAGGCGACGGCATTATAGTTATCATAAATAAGTTCGTTCGTTTCAGGATAAAGATCCCAAACAAATTCCCGCAGCCAAAGCGCGGCCGCTTTAACCTTATCAGGATAGGGCAGCATAAATTTTATCAGATCGTCAACGGTTTCTTTTCCCATATTTACAACTTCTGGTGGCCCGCTAAACGGACCTTTGCTGCCGGCGACACAGATTTAACGATGGTTTGACCGGCTATGGCGTGTTTAGTCTGCTTTAAATTTTTTAATGAATTTTCATAAGCTTTTGCCAGCAATCCTTGAATATATTCTACCGGGAAATTACGAATATCGGTAACGCTGATAAAGCGGTATATGCCGGTTCCTGATAAAATTTTACTCGGATCGGCTATCGCGGAGCCTTTATTCAGACCAAAATTCACGTGATTAGCATGCACAGCGATACTGCAAAATTTATCTCCGGCCCGGTCGGACGGTGAAAATCCGATCGCTACCGACAGTGCGTCGACATAAATCAATTCATTACTTTCCGGATAAATATCCCAGACAAATTGGCGCAGCCAAAGGGCGACCACTTTAACATTATCCGGATACGGCGACAGGAATTTAGCCAGGTCATTTACAGTTTCTTTTCCCATTATCGATAAAAGCAAACCTTTAGCCTAAAGATACCGTATAAATGTGTGATTTGTAATTATTATTTCTAACCAGCTTTTCAAAAAATAAATCATGATCCTTTTAATAATGCGCTATTTAAGCGAGAGATTTGGTGTCCGTTTTTCGATGGTGTTACAGCCTGTGGAAGTTAAAAGGATGCAATTACCGAAAGCTTTAAAAAGAAACATTCGCGAACGATAAAAACCGGTTGCCTACGTATAGATCGCATTGCGATGTGTATTTTTGCGAATGAAAGTATCTGTAGTTAAGGGATTAACTGATCTGGCCGGACAGTCGGATGCTTTGTTCTTAAAATTAATGGAGCATGGCAGCATGTCCGTGGAAATTTACCGGCCGGTAAAAGCCGACCTGCAAACGCCGCACGTACAGGACGAATTATACGTTGTAATCAGCGGAAGCGGAGACTTCATTAACAATGGCAATCGCGTTAGCTTTCAGCAAGGCGATGTATTATTCGCGCCGGCGGGCGCCGATCACCGGTTCGAAAATTTTACAGAGGATTTTGCAACCTGGGTTATTTTTTATGGGCCTTCCGGCGGAGAGAAAACTTAGGTTAGGTCCTTGTCTTTGAACCAAACTTCTTCGGGCTGGGGCGGCGTGCTTTCCATCTGGTAGATCAGGTCGAGCGGATCAGCTGATGTTAAAAGCAATTGCCGGTTTCCGGGTTTTAAAAAGCGCTGCTCAACCATCAGATCCATTTGCTGCAGCAGGTGGTCGTAAAATCCGTTAACATTCAGTAGTCCTACCGGCTTTTTATGAATGCCCAGCATTAACCAGGTTAATACCTCAAAAAACTCCTCGAGTGTCCCCAGGCCGCCGGGCAGGGTAATAATACCGTCACACAGATCGTTCATCAGCTGCTTGCGTTCGTGCATACTGTTAACCACGTGCAGTTTACTCAGCCCGGTATGCCCAACCTCTTTGTCCATTAAAAACTGCGGGATAATACCGATCACCTTGCCTCCCTTGTTTAAAATGGTGTCGGCCAGCAAACCCATCACACCTACCCTGCCGCCGCCGTAAACAAGCGTCATATTTCGCGCGACGATGGTTTCGGCCAATACCTCGGCAACATTTTTTAATACCGGGTCGCCGTTAAAGTTGGCCCCGCAGAATACACAAATGGATCTCAATTAATTAGTGAATTAGTGAGTTAATGAATTAGTGAATTAGTGAGTTAATGAATTACTGAATTAGTAAATTTATTGGTGAGTTGCCGATTGTGAATTATTATTTAACTAATCTCTAACCTCCAATCACTGATCTCTACCTCGTATAATTAGGGGCCTCTTTCGTTATCGTAATATCATGCGGGTGGCTTTCCCGCATACCGGCCGCCGTAATACGGACAAATTTGGCTTTTTGCAAGTCTTCGATCTTAGCCGCGCCGCAATAGTGCATCCCTGCACGTAAACCGCCAATATATTGATAGATCACTTCGGCCATCGTGCCTTTATATGGCACCCTGCCCACAATGCCTTCGGGTACCAGTTTAGTAACCACATCGGTCTCATCCTGGAAATAACGGTCCTTTGAGCCTTTTGCCATGGCCTCTACCGAACCCATGCCGCGGTACGATTTAAATTTACGCCCTTCGTAAATAATAGTTTCCCCCGGCGATTCTTCCACACCCGCAAACAACGAGCCCGCCATAATGGAGCAGGCACCGGCGGCAATGGCTTTTACAATATCGCCTGTTTGCTTAATACCGCCGTCGGCAATGACCGGTATATCGCGGCCCTCCAATGCCTTTACACATTCGTATACCGCGTATAATTGTGGAACGCCTACACCCGTGATGATGCGTGTGGTACATATCGAACCCGGACCGATCCCTACCTTCACCGCATCGGCGCCCGCATCCGCCAATGCCCGCGCACCTTCGGCGGTAGCCACGTTACCGGCAATTACCTGCATGTCCGGGTACATCTTTTTTATCATCTTAACCATATCGATAACGCCTTTTGAATGGCCATGCGCTGTATCGACGGTTATTACATCCACACCCGCAGTTACCAGGGCAGCCACCCGGTCGATATTATCAGCGGCCACGCCAACCGCGGCGCCAACCCGTAACCGGCCATACTCGTCCTTGCACGCGCTGGGGAAATTCTTGATCTTCTGGATATCCTTATAGGTGATCAGTCCCACTAACAGGCCGTCGCCATTAATAACCGGGAGCTTTTCTATCTTATGATTTTGCAGGATGGCCTCGGCCTGGGTTAAGTTAGTACCCTGGGGTGCGGTAATGAGATTGGTTTTTGTCATCACATCACTTACCGGCAAGGTCATATCTTTTTGAAAACGCAGGTCCCGGTTGGTGATGATCCCCTTTAGTTTATGCTCCGCATCAATTACGGGTATGCCACCAATGCCATATTCGCGCATAATGCCAAATGCATCCGATAACCTGGCGCCTTCGCCAAGCGTTATAGGATCCTGGATCATGCCGCTTTCTGAGCGCTTCACTTTGCGTACCTCTTCAGCCTGCGCCTGCATCGTCATGTTTTTATGCAGCATACCGATGCCGCCTGCCTGGGCGATGGCGATCGCCAGCGCCGACTCGGTAACCGTGTCCATGGCGGCAGAAATAATGGGGACATTCAGCCTGATCTTTTTTGTTAAAAAAGTGCCGGTGTCAACATCGCGCGGTAAAACTTCGGAATAGGCCGGAAGCAGCAATACGTCATCGTATGTTAATCCTTCGGCGATAAATTTGGAGGGGTCGGGATGCATGGCAAATAATTATTTGGATTTATTATTTGCCGGGCAAAGCTAATTATTAATTTCGGAATTCGGATGTTCAATTTCGGATTTCGAAGGGTTTGACTTTAAAATTATAAAACTGTTGGAAGTTGTTAAAGTTTAGTCGCATACAGTTCCATGATCATTAATCTATCCTGACAACAGGTAAACCGATAGGCGGGTGAGGTACTGAAATATTAAATATCACAGGAACTACTTCTATAACTTTGACGGCATGCCCTTTATAATAACCTGGAACCCAATTGCCATCATCCCATAATTTTACTACCCGTATAGCCTCTTCATTTAGTTGCTTATTTGACCCTGATAGAGCGGTGCAATCTTCCAATTTACCCTTATCATTTATATTAAAACACACAAACACCTTATAAGTACCGTTGGATATATCTTTAAGTGAAACCTTATCAGGCACCATCAAATTTTTAATCAAAATTTGCGTCAGCGTATCCATTCCGCCAACATGAATGACGGGCCTATCCATGGCTGTTACGATGGTATCCTTTTGATCAATTATAGTAAAGGTTCCGTCATTTTTACCATATTCTGTGATCGTTTTTGCCGAATAATCGTATTTATATTCCAGGTTGCCATCCGGCTTTCTAAACACCCAAACTCCACTTTTTTTACCTTTCACATATTCGCCTTCGGTAACAATTAGTTCATTATTATTGTTATTGATAAACCGTTTCCAGTTGCCGTTTTTCAGCCCATTTGAAAAATATCCCTGCGACATCATTTTTCCGAATGTGTCGAAATACATCCATAAACTATCCGGTTGGTTATTTTTGTAATACCCTTCTTCTATAAGTGTGTGGGTGTTAATGTTGTATTTTTGATATAATCCCTGCCGGATTTTATGATTAGCCGATAATACATGATATTGTTCAATGGTATAGGCGTTAGGCTGATCTTTGATTAAGTTCAATTCCTGAGTATGGCCCAACAATGGAAATATAATTAAGAATCCGATGTATTTAACCGGTGTTATCATGATAAGGCTCGTATTACCTAAATCCTAAGTTAATACTTTCCTACAATAACCTTATAAAATTCGTCTAAATTTAAATATTGAACGGCCAGTTGTTGCAGTTGACTGGCAGTAACAGTTTTTATGGTGTCGATATAAAAGTCGTAATAATCGTAGTCCAGGCCGGAGAAATACAGATTTTTAAACTTATCGGCATGCGAAAAAACGTTTTCAAGGCTGCCAAGCAGCGACCCGAGCATAAAGTTCCGCACGAGCGAGAGTTCGGCATCGGGGATAAGCTGGTTTCGTAATAAATTGATCTCTTTTTCAATCTCAGTTACCGCCGCCCTGCAAACATCGGCGCCTACCTCCGTTGCTATGAACAAGGCGCCGCTTTGCTTTAATGACGACATGCCGGAGCCTATTCCATAAGTATACCCCTTATCCTCGCGGATATTAGCCATCAGCCTGGATCCGAAATAGCCGCCTAAAACCGTATTCAATACCTGCAAGGCCGGAAAATCGTGGTGCGTTCGGTTAATGGTTGCGCGCCCCATGCGTATCGCCGACTGCAGCGCGTCCGGTTTTTCCGTAAAATAGAAATGTTCGGCCGAAGGATGCAGGCCGGGCTGGGAAGTATCGGCCTTTCTTGCGGCGTTTTCCCACCCGCTAAACGTTTCAATGACCAAATTAAAGGTTTCCCGATTTATCTTACCCGCCACGAGCAAGGTACAGTTAGAGGGCTGGTACATTTGTCTAAAATGTGCCAACATATCGTCGCGGTTAAGGGAATTATAATCATCCGGTTCGGCGCATAATCCATATATGGTATCGCCATATAGCGCTTTATTAAAAGCCCGCCGGGCTACATAATCATTCTTTTGCAGGCTCACCTGCAGCTTTTGCTGCTGGTTGCGTTTATACGTTTCAAGCTCCTTTTCGGGGAAAATGGAACCGGTAAGGATATCGAGGATAACGGGCAGCGTATGGGGCAAATGTTTGGTTAAACTATACAACACTACTTCCGAATGGTCGTGCCCGTACTCAACCTGTAAAAAAGCGCCGTAGAAATCTATTTTGTCAGCAATTTGGGAGGAAGTTAAGGTATGGGTGCCTTCCGTAAGCATTGTGTTTACCGCCATGTTCAGCAAGGGCTTCCCGGGGTCAAAACGCTCGTTGCCAAATATCCACTCGATGCGTACCAGGTCGGTGTCGCCGCTGTTAAAGCAAAACACGTTGCAGCCATTTGCCAGTTTTTGATGGGATGGCCTCACCAGGTTTATATGGTCGATCGTCTTAAATTCCGGAGCGGTTTTTCTCTGTAACATCTTTAGCTGTAGTGGTTGTTGGTTAGTTGTAAGGGTTGTAAAGGTTGTAGTGGTTATAATAATTGTAATAATATATGCCCGGTATGCCAGGCCCTTACAACTTCTACAACCGTACAACTTTTACAACATTTTTCTAACTTAAATTAGCTTTCTCCGCCAAATAGATCAGCGTCGATGAATTGTTTTTTCTAAATATTTTATTCGCCTGCTCTGTTACTTGTGCAGCGGTTACTGCCAGGTATTTTTCGGTTTCGTGGTTCAATAAGTCCGCATCGCCAAGCAGCTCGAATGATGCGAGGTTCATGGCTTTATCAAGCAGCGACATTTCCGAAAAGATCATCGTCGACTCGGTTTTGTTTTTTACCTTCGTTAGCTCGGCAAGCGGAACCTCTACCGTTTTCAGTTCTTCCAGTTCTTCCCAAATGGCCGCTTCGGCCGATTCGACACTCACGCCTTCGGTTGGCTTACCCTCAATTACAAACATGCCTTTATCCAGGCTGCCGGTCATATAGGCATGTATCTCGCTAAACAGCTGCTTTTCTTTTACTAAATGGCGGTGCAGGCGCGAGGAACTGCCTCTCGACAAAATATCGGACATTAGCTCGCAAACATAATATTGCTCGTCCAGCCGGGCGCCCATCTGGAAAGCGATATAAAGGTCGTTAAGCGGTCCTTTTGCCACCACGGTTTCGCGGCGCTCATCGTGCTGTTCAGGCTCCTGGATTAAATTGCGTTGATACTTTTCGCCTGCGGGGATAGGGCCGAACCATTTTTCGGCCAATGCTTTTACTTCTTCAGTCGTCACATCGCCACCCACAACCATAATCGCGTTTTGGGGGTTATAGTGCTTTTTAAAAAATGCTTTCACATCCTCCATTTTGGCGTCCTCGATATGCTTCAGCTCTTTTCCGATGGTGGCCCATTGGTAGGGATGGTTCTTATAAACCAGCGGGCGCAGGCGCAGCCATACATCGCCGTAAGGCTGGTTAAGATAACGCTGTTTAAACTCCTCGATAACCACGTTTCGCTGCACCTCCAGACTTTTTTTACTAAATGCCAGGTTAAGCATGCGGTCGCTCTCGAGCCAAAAAGCTGTCTCGATATTGGCCGAGGGCAGGGTGATGTAATAATTGGTGATATCGTTGCTGGTAAAAGCATTATTTTCGCCCCCTACGCGCTGCAGGGGCTGATCGTAGTCGGGAATGTTTATTGATCCGCCAAACATCAGGTGCTCGAACAAATGCGCGAAACCGGTTTGATCCGGGTCTTCGTCGCGGGCGCCCACGTCGTATAAAATATTGAGCACCGCCATCGGCGTAGTGTGATCTTCATGCACAATTACCCGCAGGCCGTTGTTTAAAGTGAACCGGTTGAATTTAACCATTTGGAAAGATAGATGACCGAAGGCAAAGGTAGAATTTTTGTCTATGTTGTTGTAATGTTGAAAGGTTGTAATGTTGGAAAGTTGCAATGTTTTAATGTTACCTGGGATATTTGATTTCAATTGACGGTTTTAATTATCTTTAACCCTTAACCTTTCGCCTTTTACCTAAAAAAATGACCGGCCAGGAAACGCTGCTCAAACAAATCTCCGGCACTATCGGCAAGATGAAAGTGCTGGAGCTTACGCGCATTTTAAAGGAAGAGCAGTTTGCTTTGCGCGACCTGATCGATCTTACTTTTTATGCCGATAAAAACATTGCTTTCCGTGCGGCGTGGATCCTTGAAAATGTCTTTTTGCAGGACGCGGCAAGGTATGAGCCCGACCTGGATTATTTGATTTCGCGCGTTAAGGATATAAAACATGAAAGCTGCCGACGCCACTATGCCAAGATCGTGATGCACGTCACCGGTAAAAAAGCCCCCCAGGCTATCCGCCAGAAGCTGGAACAGCTTGACCTTGAACCCGTTGTTGAACAATGTTTTGATTGGATGATCGACCCCAAAGTCAGGATCGCTGTAAAAGTGTTTGCTTCCGAAGCTCTGTTTAACCTCCGCCATCGTTATCCCTGGATAGCCGAAGAACTGGCGAACCAACTACAGTTCCTGATGCGCAACGGAACCGCCGCCATACAGTCACGGGGGAGGAAACTGCTATTGGGACTAGTGGCAGTTTGATAGTGGCAGTAGCACTATCGTCTTCCGAACTGCTACTGCTACTAAATACTGCTAAACGCTCGGCCTGTCCTCGCCATGCAGCTTATGGCTCACCTGGTGGTGGTGCAGCTTGGCCTGTATAGCCGACTCGCTGCTGTTGGCATAGGTGCCGTAGGCGTTTACTAAAATACCTTTTAAGTTATACTTGCGCGAAGTAACCGCGTAAACGATCGACATATCCGACGGGTTGCTCGGCCCCTCGAAACGGTAAAACTCATCGATCTCGAAATCGTCAGCCGTCATGTGGATGCCTTTGTCCTTATCGTCTATCGTGTCGCCTTCGAGGCTTAAATTTGCGGTATATCCCCTTTTCATCAGGTCGTTAGTGGCTTCCACTAAATTGTTATATGCTTTCATGGTGAATCTCTTTATAGTTGGTCTGCTCTCCGGCTTCTATGCTAAACCATTAACAGCACGCGTTGTTTTGCAGGTTTGGTAATTTGACAAAGCGTGGTGTTCGCGTTCGGAAAGGGCGAACAGGTACGAACGGGGGGGGGGCGAATAGTGACAAAATACTGTCACCACTTTTTTGATTTTATTGCTATTTAACTATGTCACCGACACAGGTGAACACAGGTGAACACACCGATTAATTATGAGTTGTAAGTTCGCGAAAACCCTAGAGTAGTGTGTGAAAAATAAAGCCCCGTCTTCCGACGAGGCTCTATTTGACGTTTATAAGGTCGGAGTTACCGCGAATTGCTATTCGCTATTCACGTATTCAGTATTCACTTAATCAACCACTCACTTAATCAACTATTCACCGCTTGCTTATCATTCATAAACACAAACTGGTTATCAAACATATCCAGCTTTATTTTGCTGTCTTTATCCACCTTGCCGGCGAGTATCTGTTTGGATAGCTCATTCAGTATTTTTTTCTGTATCACGCGCTTTAACGGCCTTGCGCCGTATTGCGGATCGTAACCCAGCTGTGCCAGCCAGTCCAGCGCTTCTTCCGACGCTTCGATGCTGATGCCCATTTCGGCCAGCGTTTCCTG
>Ga0134127_10000216_pt1 | contig 67192 bp, 54 predicted proteins | sample KB31753_FD_96459 | JGI IMG/M metagenome (GOLD analysis project Ga0134127, IMG submission 96459) | Terrestrial soil microbial communities with excess Nitrogen fertilizer from Kellogg Biological Station, Michigan, USA - KB3-175-3 | ecosystem: Environmental > Terrestrial > Soil > Unclassified ... | reverse complement strand
GGTTTCCGTGATCATCGGTGCGTTGTTCATGACGTTCGCCCGTCCATATGGCAAGTCCCTAGGCGGAAAGACCTATTACTTTGATGGATGGCCGCCGTCCGCCGAGGAAGTCAGAAAAGATGCGCGCGGACACACACGTGGTGCTTATGACGTCGGGGTCGCCTGTATTGTGTGGGGCATGTGGCTGCTATTGGAGCGCTGAACGATTGCGATTCGCCGTTTCTGCTCCCCGGAACCTCGACGACTGAAGACGGGCTGGTGTGAGATGGTCACGGGGTGTGAACCCCTCGCCGCTTGAAACGTAAACTGATGTCACTACCGTAAACGCTCTTGGGGAACGTGCGATTTACGAGCTTCAAGTATCGGTCGTTGTGGCTGGCGGCGCTGGTGATCGGTTTGCCGGTGCTTCTGATCGTTGCGTTCATCCTGATTCCGGGGTGCTATCACCAGTTGGTTGCGACCAAATGATTTAGCGGGCGACGGCAACAAATGCAGACACACCACGGGCGCAATCGTCCGCGAGCTAGCGTGAGATGCCTCGGGGTTTGGAATCCCCTCGGCGGGGTCCCGTTGCTACCGTGTCTTCCTCGGACGCCGACGTGAGATCGTATGTGTCCACGTCAAGCGAAGCGCGAATCGACGCGAGCTTCGCAAGCGACTCGGCGGAAAGCTCGAAGTAGGGCCGCTCGGTGAGGCCGTAGATCGTGCAGGACAGCCAGACCTCTGCTTCGGTGGGCAAGCGATTGAATGCCCCGAGATCGGGCAACACTGCGAGGAGTGCAGCGACCGATTCACCCGGCGTGGTGTCATGCGGATCGACGGGCGACTTCAGCGACCATCCGTTCTCGCGATGCTTGATCGTCGCCTTCGGGTCACGGAGATCACCTTCGCGCCATGTCTTGGTTGGCTCGATTCTGAGGACGCGGGTTATCTGCGAAGCCTCGCCGCTGAACCCGACGACGTTCAGGCGAGTGCTGATTTTCCACGCAGCGCCGTCTTCAGCCACCTGACAACGATACACGGGCGATAAAGAGTTGGGTGCGGCTCGGCGCTAATGCCTCGGGGGATGAACCCCTCGGCGGTGATCGCGTCCGTCCCTCGACCCCATCGGTTCGCGTTGCTGTGCTTGCGGCGACTCGTAAACTGGAAGTGCCCGATGCTCGGGCGACTCTCCCGCACAACTGTCATTAAAGTCGAGGTCCGTTGCCGCTCGATCTGTGCAGCGAGCCTCATCGGGCAAGGAGCGACCCTACACACGATGCTGCCAATGAAGCGACGCGAATATACGGAAGAAGAACTCAGGATCATGGATGCCGAATCAGATCGGATCGACGCTCTCAACTGGACCGCGCAGGCGTTGTATGAGTCGGGGGTAAAAGGGTTCACCTTCGGGGACCTCAAGCAGGCGCAGTTTCCTCATCGCGCGACGCTGCTCGCACGGGGTGACACGCCGATCCTCCGTGCCGGTCAGCTTGCTCAAGTGTTCGCGGAGCGCGGTGTAGGCAAGACGTGGTTTGCCCGGACAATTGCAATCGTCATGGCGAGCGGTGGACAGGCGCTAGGCTTTCATGCTCCCGCACCGTCGCGCGTCCTCTACATCGACGGCGAGATGGCGTCAGAGGACATCCAGGGCCGCGATGGAAAGCTCGCGAACATGCTCGACCTGCCTCGTTATTGGGACACGCACAACCTCGTCACGGTCGCGAGCGATTGGCAAGGCGAACCCATGCCGCGCGTGGACACACCCGAGGGACAAGCGGCCATCGAGCCGATGGTCGAATGGGCCGACATCGTGATTGTGGACAATCGCGCCTGTCTCTTCGACCCCGAGGGTGAGAAGGACATCGAAGCGTGGGAACCCGCGCAGCAGTGGTTGCTGTCGTTACGACGTTGGGGCAAGGCGGTGATCGTCGTCCATCACGGCAACCGACAGGGCGGTGCGCGCGGCATCGGGCGAGCGGAGGACGCACTCGATCTGGTCATCAAGCTCGCACGCCCAGACCACTACTCGCCGTCAGAAGGCGCGCGGTTCGAGCTTTCGTATGAGAAGACGCGAGGCATTCCCGGTGGAGACGCCCTCAAGCCCTTCATCGCGGCTCTGACGCCCGATGGTTGGACATGCGACGGTGTGACGGCGGGGGATGGTAGTGGGCAACGGGCGCGGCGGAAGCTGCTCGAGGTCGTTGCCGATGCAAGCCGTCGCGGTGAGCCGATCCAGAACAAGACGCAGGCGTCGAAGTCGGTTGGCGGCAACAAGCAGGCGGTGTTGCGGACGTTCGACGCGCTGGTGAACGACGGCGCTATCGTCTGGCGCGATGATCCGAAGGGTTACCATCCAGCCGCCGAGTAGCACGTTCAGACGGACAGAGGTTCCGAGGTTCCGGCAGGTCTCCCACGGTTCCTCGGATTTCCCCACAGGCGGTTCTAAGGTTCCACACCGTTAGGTGGGAACCGGAACCAGCGGGGCACACGGCCTACTGACGACGACTTGCCGAATGCAGGATCGGCGGTGTCGGACCCCTTTTGACGTGTGTTCTCGCAAGCCGCTGACTATCAATGACTTACAGGCAAAGTTCGGAACGACCACCTTTCGACCTATGAAGCATCCGCGAAAGCGGCAGGAACCACGGGCGCGTCGGGGCCGGTGGCGGATCGTGGCGGCGGTCGGCTGTCTTGGCCCCTCAACGAGTGTTCCCGCTCCTTGCCCTTTCACATCGCCATCAGGCGCAACAAACCAAGCTCAATGGCCGTGACCATGCCGACGAAAAACCCACAGGCTGCTGCACCCAAACTGGCGATGAAGGCAATCGCAGGCCGATGCCGAAGAGGGCCACGGGACGCTGCGAACACGCTGGCGAACATCGCGCCGCCTACGACTGGCACGTTGAGCCAAATCGACTGCGGAGCGTGAGTCGCTGACATCCACGACGCGGTCAGCACAACGAAAATGGCAAGAGCGAGGGTCCACCGCCAGCGCGGCTCACGGTTTCGCAGAAGAGTAGCGGCCGTGGCGAGGATCAAGAGAGTGCCCGCGACGCCGAGAATCAGCATGCCGCGTCCGTGGACTGCCTAACAATTATAGACGCGACCCGTTTTCCCAAGGCGGGCTGCATCCGGCCGTTGGTCTGACTACTGATTGCCAAACGGCTACGCCGGGGGCGTCGTGGCGGTCGTTTCCTCAGCGATCCGAGTGGCCCGCTCGGGACCATTTCCAAACACCCGCAGCCGCTCGCTGTGGACCCGTGACGCGGGAACACAGAGCACCCTAGCCGCTTCCCTGATCGACAGCCCTGCGACCCGCTGAAGGTCACGCGGGCCGATTCTCTGCCGCTTCCGACCGAGCTTCTGACCCTGCCGCCGAGCACGCGCCAGACCCGCGTGGATGCGCTCCCGTATGCGCTCCCGCTCGAACTCGGCGAAGCTGCCCATGATGCCGAGCAGCAGCCGACCCGTGGGGCTGGCGGTGTCGATGTTCTCGCCCATGCTGACGAACGACACGCCCGCCGCGTTCAGGTCCTCGATGGTCGTGATCAGGTGCCGCAGGTTGCGCCCAAAGCGGTCCAGACGCCACACGACGACCGTATCGACCTTCCGGCGTCGGGCATCGGCCGTCAGTTGATCGAGCGCCGGTCGGCGGTCCTTCGCGCCGCTGACGCCAGTGTCCACGTATTCGGTCGCGTCCCATCCACGGGCCGCGCAGTAGCGCCGCAGGTCGATTAGCTGGTTCTCGCACGTCTGGTCGGCCGTGCTCACCCTCGCGTAGATCGCTGCCCTCATGCTCGTTTCCCCCTCGCCCTTGCGCTCGATGGCTTCCGCTTCGCCGTCCTCGTTGCCACGCCCTTCTGGTCAAGCCACAGCCGGATGCCGCGCCGGATCTGCTCGGACACCGGAATACCTTCGGCGTCTCGGATCGCTTCGAGCGCAACGACCAGATCGGGATCGATGCGGATGTTCATCGGCTGCTTGCTGTCGTCGGCCACGTGGATTAGTGTATCTACACGTAGTCACAGATGCAAGCGGATTCGATCTTCAGGTCGCCGTTTTCTGGTGCGCCAGTTCTGGCCCGCGTTTCCCTTCGGGGCCGGGGTCGAGGAGCAAAGGCGGCTGCTAGCGACCACGCATCGGATCGGGCGCCAAGCTCCCGAAAGCTGGCCCGAGTTTGCGGACTAGAATGCGACGGGCCGAGTGGGTCGCGAGGTTCAACCTGAAGGTCAAGGATAGTGAAGATGGCTGCACGGGCGCGCAGGGTGCTTGCGGATTGCGAGCGCGCATTGACAGATTTTGAGGCCAGCGCGGGCACTGATTTTCAACATACGCGATGGGTTGCGCTTATTGCGATGCTGCGGGCGGTGGGCCACGTGTTAGAGGCCGTGGACGGTCGCGCCGCCGGTCCAGAGATCAAGAAACGTCTTGATGCTGCATGGCAGCGGCTGAGCGCAGAAAAGAATCGTCCTCGCGCGCAGCCTCATATCTTCCACGACTTCATCTTCGCAGAGCGGAACGACACCTTGAAGGAATACGAGATTGGAGCGGCCGTGAATATCACGATCAAGGTCCCGTCGGTCGGCTGGATGCCTGTCTCGACAGACCCCCGAGGCGGCACAACGACGACGACATACGAGTGGGTCATGCGCGACGGTCCCTACAAAGGCCGCGACCCGCGAGAGTTGGCCCGCGACGCGATCCGCTTTTGGCAGACGTATCTGGATAATGCGGGTATCTAGCGAGATTTTTGTTTGGACAACCGACGATGGACGGGAGGAAGGTGCCTAATCCCCGCGCGTGCTACGATCCTTGAACGACCCACTGTCTCCGGCAGCGGCACGCGGTCGATTGGTCGGGTTTCCTCAGTAAATCGGGGCGTAGCGCAGCCTGGTAGCGCACCTGCCTTGGGCGCAGGGGGTCGCAGGTTCGAATCCTGTCGCCCCGACCACTTTCACAAAGGGTTCAGCGAGACCGGTCACATATGGTCACACGCAAATCGGGCGGCGAGATCCATCCGAAATGTGACCGGCGGGACGCGAGCCGACCGCTCTTCCGTGATCCCACTGTCCCTCACCGCTTATTCTTCGACCTTCACTTGACCGAATCGCCTTCGGCACACGCCGCACGCTTCGCGCCGGCGCGTTCTTCCACGGGAACGTTCCGAAGCGCCTTGATCATTGCGTCGAACAGATGTCGCGATAGCACCTGAGGTGCGATTTCACCGGCGCCGTCGCGCTCGCTTTCGAACCCGAGCGCCTTGAGGTGCTCGGCAAGGCCAAGGGTGATCAGCTTCTCGTAGAGTCCGGGTTTCACCAGGCGGCAGCATATCGCGGCGGCGTCGATGTCAACGACGGTCTTCTAATGCGGTCGGCCAGAGCCTACAGCCCCGTTTGCGTCGCCTGCAGGTTCTCCCTACGATCGATCTCCGGAGGGCCTATGCAAGCCAATCGCATTCTCTCACTTATCCTCATCTCCCTTCTTTCCCTCGCCCTGCCGCTCGGCGCACAGACGAAGGCGAAGTCCACATCCAAGGCGACAGCACCTGCGACGAAGACGGCGACCGCGGCGAAGAGCACCGCGGCCGCACCGACCGCGAACGTCCTCATCGATCTCAATGCGGCGACGCGGGCGCAGTTGATAGCGATGCCGGGAATCGGGGAGGCCTACGCGGACAAGATCATTGCCGGCAGGCCGTACACGCGGAAGGACCAGTTGCTCACCAAGAAGATCGTCCCGCAGGCGACCTACGACAAGATCAAGGACAACGTGATCGCAAGACAGACGAAGTAGCTCGAAGCTTGATCGGTCTCGCATGAAAGGGCCGGGGCGACCCGGCCCTTTTCACGTCGTGGCGTCGCGCGTCGGCTCGTGCCCGCCCGAGTCCGCGAGCATCCGCTCGATGAACGCCTTCCAAATCTCATCGGGCTCCCATACGGAGCGCATCGGTTCGAACGCCCTCTCGACCGTCCATCCTTCGCGTATGACGCGATAGAGACCAATAAATGCCGTCACTCGGAAGTTCGCCGCACAGTGCACGAGCGCCTTCTCACCCTTATGCGCGTCCATCGCCGCAAAGAATGCACGGAGGTCTTCTGGTGTCGGTGACTTGAACTGAACCGGGATGTGAACATATTGCATCCCGAGCGCGCGCACCGAGCCGGCCTCGTCACGAAGCGCGTAACGCGGGTCATCGTGCAGCGCCAGGTTGATAACTACGCTCACACCCTGGCGAGCCGCGTCCTCGAGCTGCTCTTCATTCGGCTGACCCGCGGTCAAAAGAGTCTCTTCGAGACAGCGAAAATTCCTCGCATCGGCGATCGAACTGCTTGTCCTCACAAGCACACGATAACGCGCCTCGAAAGAAAAAGAGCGCGAATTTCATTGGTCGTAGAGGCGAATTCATCGCGCGTAACTGGCAATTCGCTTGCGGAACGACGACGCCGTGCTCCCGCCCCGTATCAGGAGAGGCCATGCACATAGTCCGTCGTCTTCGGACGAGCCGGATCGCGCTCGCGATCGTCGGCTCGGCACTGGGGATGTGCGCGATGACCGGCTACCGGCTGCTCGCGCAGACCTCAGGGGGGACGCTCGGTGCCCCGTTCACGCGTCAGATCCTCGAGCCGGCGCTGCCCGAATCACCGTTCGATCTCCGCTTCTTCAGCACGGCCGTTAAGGTAGGCGCCGACGGCCGCATCGTCCGCGATGTCAACGCGCCGGGTCCGTCGCGCCTCGTCGGCGCGGAGGCGGCCGGCGTTCGCGCGGGACTGCCGCGCTTCACCAAGATCCTGTTTGCCAATGCGTACGACAACGGGACGCCGAGTGAAGGCGATCGCATCGACCCGAACAATCCGATCGTGAAGAGCGGCAGTCAGCACTGGCCGTTCGTCAAGCAGCCGATGCGCAGCTGGCCGAACGCGCTCGCCGTGACACCCGATGGCGCGAAGGTCTACGTCACGCTGCCAGGGCGCGAAGGCTATCCCGACTGGCGTCTCGCCGTCATCAACGCGCCTGGCCGCCGCGTCATCCGGTGGATCGACCTGCGTCCGGCAGGGCAGACCCGTGCCACGCGTCCGGGCGGACTCGCCATCTCTCCGGCGAACACCGCCATCTACCCGCGTCCGTACGTCGTCGTCGCGAACGAATACGCGAACTTCGCCAGCGTCGTCGATACCGGAAACGACGCGGTGATCGGCGAGTTCAAGACGGGCTTCTACGGTGAAGATCTGATCTTCAACGCGAACGGCACGCGTCTCTACTTGACGGATCGATTCAAGGACGAGGTGCACGCGTTCGCGATCACAGCCGGCCCCATCTTCACGGAGCTGGCCGAAATTCCGACAGGCACGAACGTGCTCGATCGCACCAACCCGCGCGACCTCGCGCTGAGCGCGGACGGCCGCACGCTGTACGTCGCGAACACGCTCGGCCACACCATCGCCGTGATCAACGTCGCCGGCGACGCCAACACACTGGTCCGCACCATGCCGGTCGGCGGCCTCGCCACCGACGTCAAGGTCGCCGGCCGATGGGGCATCGTCTCCGGCCACGAAACCAACAGCGTGTTGAATCAGCCGGAAACGGGTCATGGTCTGCCGAAGATGGAAAACGGCGTTGCCGTGCGCAACAACGGCCAGCCGCTCGGCTACCTGCCGGTCATGAGCGACGCCACCCGTGCCGCCACGTTCGACGACATCGGCACCGAGCTGAACGTGTTCGACACGGCGACCAATCGCTTCGTCTACCGCTACGTCGATTCCGAGCGCGATCTGTCGATGTCGGTGACGCCCGGCGCCATCGTGGATCTGGGCGACCATCAGGCGGGACAGAAAATCATCCGTGGCAGCGGCGCGGAGCAGATCGCCGTGCGCGGGGACCTGCTGTTCGTCAGCCAGCTCCACTCGGACAAGGTCGAAGTGTTCCACATCAATCAGGCGGCCACTGACCCGTCGCAGATTCTGGCCCCGGTGGACCATGGCTTCGAGTTCACCGGCGGGATCACGCCGCAGGGGGTTGCGGTCTCACCCGACGGGCAGACGCTCTTTGTCGCGAACATGCAGACGGAAGACGTCTCGTTCCTCGGCGTCAGCCCCGATGGCTCGCTGACGAGGCAGGGCTTCGTGGCCGTCGGCGTGACGGACCAGACGCCCGATCCGGTCAAGGGCGGCCACGGCGATCACCTCTTCGCCACGCACGAGGAGGTCGGGCTCCGCTGGCTCTTCACGCAGTCCTATTCGGACGATGGCCAGAAGTCGTGCGGGCATTGCCACTGGCAGAGCCGGAACGACGGCAATCAATGGAATGTCGCGGCCAATGCCCTTGGCGGACCCAAGGCGGTGCCGCAGAACAAGGATCTCTCGGACAACTGGCCGCAGTGGTTCGAAGGTCTGCTCAACAACATGACCAGCTACGCATCGACCTGCAACGGCGAGCTGGTCAACGCCGAGCGCCAAACCGCGCTCTTCCCGCAGGCGACGCTCGCCGCGCGCTTCCAGGCGCGCGACGCATTCGTGCGCGCGAAGACCGCGGAGAACTCGCGCGGCATCGGACGGCCGGAGCTGGAAGGCGACACGTTCTCGATCGGCTTCTACGACATGGCCTTCGACCAGATCCTCTGGACGCAGAACGAAACGCGCCTGATGCCGAATCCGCTGAAGCAGTTCCCGAGCTCCGCGGAGGCCGCCACCGTTGCGCGCGGCAAGTTCCTGTTCACCGCCGAGGTGGACCACGGAGGCGCCGGCTGCGCCAGTTGCCACCACAACGGCAACAAGATCACCAACGGTGAGGTCGACGACACGTTCCAGGACTTCAACATCCACGAACCTGGTGTCGTGTCAGACGCGACCGTCAGCAACGACGGCCCCTTCCTCCGGCTGAACAACCAGTACATCTTCAAGGAATTCGCGCCACCGAGCGATTCCGGCGGCCGGCAGAACATCAGCAGCCGGAACACGAAACACCTGCGCGCGTTCTGGGACAGCGTCCCGCGGTGGCTCAATCACGGCGCCGCGCACACCATCCGGGAGATCCTGCTCGCGCCGGACTCGCCGCTGCTCGCGCCGGGCGAACGCGGCTTCAACTTCCGCACGGTGCGCACCGATCACTCGCGCAGGGTGGCGCACGATTTCCTCGGCGGCCCGCCGATCGTGCTGCCGACCGACGTCCCGATCACCTTCGCCGACAGCAGTGGCCAGCTTGCGGGCGACGGCAAGGGTCCGATCTACGTCAGCCTCGACAGGCCGGTGCAGGTGTCACCGCCGGACGCGGCGTACCCCGAGGGACGGCTGCTCGTCGATCGGCTCGGCTCCGACAACCTCGCGCCGCTCATCGTCGTCAATGGCGGCGTGCGGCAGATCAACCCCGTACTGGCCGCCAACAACATCGCGGTGATCAAGGACACGCACGGCAAGACGTCCCAGCTCACTTCGACGGACCTCGACGCGCTCGCGCTCTACCTCAACTCGCTGCAGAAGTAGTCACCTCGGCACGACCACCAACGCCTCCCGGAGCGATCGACGACGATCGCCCCGGGGGCGGTTCGTACGGGTGGGCGAGGCGGACCTGCAGGTCCTCTACGTACTGTCCACAGGCGGACCTGAAGGTCCGCCTCTACGTACCGTCGCCGGGCGGACCTGAAGGTCCGCCTCTACGTCGGTCAGGGTGCTATACTCCGTCTCTCATCGATAGGGGACAGAGCCGATGAACACGATATCGAAGGCCGCACTGGCCGCCTTCTCGCTCGCGCTGCTGGCGGTGCCGGCAGCCGCGCACCATTCGCTGACCGCCGAATTCAATCCCGATACGACGGTCACCATGAAGGGTGTGATGACGAGCATCGAGTGGATCAACCCTCACATCTATATCTACTTCGATGTCGTCGACAAGGACGGCAAGAAGTCGCAGTTCGCCGTCGAGACGTTTCCACCGAACCACATGCGGTCCCGCTACGGCCTGACCAAGCAGGTGCTGTCCGCCGACTTCGACAAGAAAGAGATGATGGTCGTCGAGGTGAACCCGGCGAAGAACGGCAAGGCGGTGGGATGGCTGACGAAGCTGACCTATCCCGATGGGCATTTCATCAAGCTGACGGCCGAACCAGGCAGCCCGGAAGCCAGATGAGGAGGCTCGGCAATGCGTAGCAGAGTGACGACAGTTGCGGTTATCAGCGCGGGAATCGTGTGCCTCTCGCTCGTGCTCGTCGGCGCGCAGGCAGGCGCACAGGGCAAGCAGGACGGCGCGCGCGCGGCCACGGCTTCAGTGGCGACACCGAAGCTGCCCGACGGCCACCCGGATCTGAACGGGCAGTGGTATCACCGGATTGGTCCGCCGGTTCCGCAGCTCAAGCCCGGCCAGTCGTACGACGCGGCGATTGCCAAGCCGATCGGCATCGCCCAGTTCAACCCGGGCCGGCCGGCGTACAAGCCAGAGTTCCTCGCCAAGGTCAAGGACCTCGACACGCGGCAGGTGAAGACCGATCCGGCGTGGTACTGTCAGCCGCCCGGCGTGCCGCGCATCGGCCCACCGCAGAAGATCGTGCAGACCGCGAAGGAACTGGTGTTCCTCTACGACGATCTGAACGGCAACTTCTTCCGCGTCGTGCGGATGAACGCCGCCCATCGCACCGACATCGAGGCGTCGGCGCACGGCGACTCGGTCGGCCGCTGGGAAGGTGACACGCTGGTCGTCGACGTCACCAATCTCGACGAGACCACCTGGCTGTCCGACAACGGCCTCTTCCACAGCGACAAGACGCATGTCATCGAGCGCCTTCGCCGCGAGGGCGACACGATGCACTACGACGTCACCGTGGAAGATCCAGTGGTGTTCTCGGAGCCGTGGAAGCAGCGCTCGCGCGACCTGAAGCTGATGAAGGACTACGAGATCGAGGAGGCGCCGTACTGCTCGGAGCGCGATGCCTCGGACCTTCAGGACCTCTCGCACCACGGAAACCTGCGCTAGCGAACTCCCAATTACCAACTCCCAATTCCCAAACCCGACGCTTCGGTTGGGCGTTGGGAGTTGGGAGTTGGGGTTTATCGCGGTGCCCGCCCCCCAATTCCTCAACACGCTCGAGCGCACCGGCCTGAGCACCTGGATCCGTGAGTCGGAGTCGGCGTTCGCGTACTACTTCGTCCTCGTCATCCACAACATCGGCCTGGCACTCCTCGTCGGCGCCTGTGGCGTGCTGGGCGCCCGCCTCCTCGGGTTCGTGCCGGAGCTGCCGGTCGCACCACTGCGGCGTTTCTTTCCCATCGTCTGGGCCGGCTTCTGGCTCAACGTCGTTTCGGGCGTCTTCCTCCTGATCGCGTACCCGACGAAAGCGCTGACGAACCCGCTCTTCTACATCAAGCTCGTGCTCATCGTGCTGGGCGTCGTGGCGCTCAGACGAATCGAGCGGCAGCTCTCGCGTGATGGAGCAGCGCGCGAGGCCACGCCGCGGGTGACACGTTCGCTCGCGCTGTGGATGCTCGGCGCGTGGCTCGGGGTCCTGACCGCCGGCCGCGCCCTTGCCTACACGGCCAGCTATATCCTCTACGGCAAGGGCACGTGAGCTTCGACTTCGATCACCTGCACCTGCTGCTCAACCACGTGCCGATCATCGGCTTCTTCGTGGGCGCCGGGCTGTTCGTGGCCTCGTTCACGGGGAGCAACGAGGATCTCCGCCGCAGCTCGCTGATCATCTTCGCGGCGGTCGCCCTTCTCACCATTCCGACGTTCGTCAGCGGCGTCGGCGCCGATCGATCGATCGCGCGCGAGCCCGGCGTGTCCGACCTGCTCGTGAAGCGGCACGAAGGCGCGGCGATGCTGGGACTCTGGTGCGTGGAAGCGACGGGCGCCGCGGCGCTGATGGCGCTCTGGCACTCACGACGGCCGGGAGGCGCCTCGCGCAGGCATCTCGCCGCGGTCATGCTGCTGGCGATCGTGGCCGCCATCCTGATGGGAAGAACGGGCAACACCGGCGGCGACATCAGGCATCCGCAGCCGGGCGTAGCGGCTGGCGCAGCCATCGCGGAGGGACCGGTCGGATCGCTCATTCACGTGTTCGAACCGTCTCCCGACGGCTTCACGGATTTGATGGTCGTGAACAAGTGGTGGTGGGCCGCGATGATGGTGCTGCACTTCGTCGGCCTCTCGCTCATCATCGGCGTGGTCGGCGCGATCAACCTGCGCATCCTCGGTTTCGCGAAGGAGCTGCCGGTTGGGCCCCTCCATCGATTGCTTCCGCTCGCGATGGCCGGCCTCGGCATCAACGTCGTCACGGGCATGCTGGCGTTCATCGGCATGCCCGCCTACTACGCGGCCGACATCGCCTTCTGGTTCAAGCTCGGGGCGCTGATGCTGCTGGGCCTCAACGTTGCGGTCTTCTATCTCACCGGCATCTTCCATCGGGTCGAGCACCTGGGTCCGGGTGACGATGCGGCGATCTCAGCGAAGATCGTCGCCGCAAGCTCGCTGGTGCTCTGGTTCGCCGTCATCATCAGCGGCCGCTACATCCAGCATTTCGAAGACTCGCTCCGCTTTTGAAGGCGGACCTAAAGGTCCGCCTCTACGTGCGTGAAGGTCCGCCTCTACGTGGAACTTCTGACCGTGATATAAGGGCCCCCATTCCGAGGTGAGGCTGCCATGACCAGTTCGAGAGTCGTTGGTATCGGTCTGATCGTTCTTGCGTACACGCTGCTCATGCCGCGACCGGCGCTGGCGCAGCAGACGAGCGCGATTGCCGGCATCGTGCGCGACGCATCGGGTGGCATTCTCCCCGGCGTCACGGTTGAAGCCGCGAGTCCCGCGCTGATCGAGCGGGTGCGCACCGTGGTGACCGACGATCAAGGCCGCTACAACATCGTCGACCTCCGGCCCGGCACCTATGCAGTCACGTTCACGCTGACCGGTTTCGGCACGCTCAAGCGCGAAGGCATCCAGCTGACGTCAGGATTCACGGCGGCGGTCAATGCCGACCTGTCGGTGGGAGAGCTGCAGGAGACGGTGACGGTCAGCGGCGCCAGCCCGCTCGTCGATACGCAGAACGTGCGCAAGCAGACGCTGATCACCAGTGACCTGCTCGACGCGCTGCTGACGAGCACGAAGAACTGGGCGACCATCGTCGAAGTCACGCCGGGATTCTCGGGCTCGTTCGCCGACGTCGCCGGGCAGCTGAATCAGAACATCGGCAATGCCTATCACGGTAAGACCGGGACGAAGCGGCAGTTCGACGGCATGTCCATCGATCACGCGAGCGGCAACGTCGGCTACCTCGTGAACTCGGCGATGGTGCAGGAAATCTCGCTGCAGAGCAGCGGCATCTCCGCGGAAAGCAACGCCGACGGCTCGGTGGTCAACATGATCCCGAAAGAGGGGAGCAACGGCTATGCGGGAACGCTGTCGGGCCTGTACACGAGCGACCGGTTCGAGTCCTCGAACCTGAACGACGACCTGCGGTCGCGGGGCCTCACCACGATCAGCAAAATCCTGAAGATTTACGACACGGGCGTGACGCTCGGCGGACCGATCAGGAAGGACAAGCTGTGGTTCTTCGCGTCGTTCCGCGAGTGGGGCAACCAGCACCTGATGGCCGGCAATTTCTGGAACAAGACGCAGGGGACGCCGTTCTACACGCCTGATCTCTCGCACCCGGCAGACCGCGCGCAATGGTACGAATCGAAGGCCGCCCGCATCACGTGGCAGGCGGCGCAGAAGCACAAGTTCAACTTCTTCGCCGACGTCGCGGACGACTGCCTCTGCCGCGCCATCGGCGCGCTCGGCAGCGCGCCGGAAGCCGGCATCGCGTTCCATTTCCGCCCCGCCGGCCTGTATCAGGCCGACTGGAGCGCGCCGCTCACCCCGAAGCTGCTCTTCGAGGCGGGCGGCTCGCTGACGATCACGCACTGGCCGACGTTCCTCAATCCCGGCGTCCAGCCGTCGCACATCTCGATTCTCGAGCTATCGAACAACTTCCGCTACAACGCGGCCGCGACCTACGCATCGAAGCGCGCAACCGATCGCGGCGCCCAGCGGTTCTCGATCTCGTACGTCACCGGTTCCCACGCCTACAAGTTCGGCACGCAGATCGAAGAGGCCGTGTCCGACGTCGTCACCTACGTGCAGGGAGACGTGAACTATTCGTTCCGCAACGGTGTCCCCACGTCGATCACCCAGTACGCGACACCGTATCGCGCCATCGATCGCACGAGGGCCGACATGGGCGTGTACTTCCAGGATCAGTGGGCGATGCGGCGGCTCACGCTCAATTACGGCGCGCGGTTCGACTACTTCAACGGCCACGTCGATGCGAACCACCTCGCGGCGCCCGCGTCCGGCTGGGTCCCCGCACGCGACTTCGGCGCGGTGTCCGGCGTGCCGGCGTGGAAGGACTTCAACCCGCGCTTCGGCGCCTCGTACGATCTGTTCGGCAACGGCAGGACGGCGCTGAAGGCGTCGATCGGCCGCTACGTGGCCAAGACGGGCACCGCGGTCGCCGGCGCCAACAACCCGGTGACGACATCGGTCAACAGCATCACGCGCACGTGGGGCGACGCGAACGGCAATTACGTCCCGGACTGCGACCTGAGGAACCGCGCGGCCAACGGTGAATGCGGGCCGATGTCGGATGCGAACTTCGGCGGGCTCAGCCCGACGACGCACTGGGCGGACGACGTGCTGCGCGGCTGGGGCGTCCGCAACTCGAACTGGGACTTCGGATCGGAAATCCAGCACGAGCTGCGCGACGGCGTCTCGGTGAGCGCGGGCTATTACCGCAACTGGTACGGCAACTTCACCGCGACCGACAACCTGCTCCGGGCACCGGGCGATTTCAACTCCTACTGCGTGACGGCGCCGCTCAATACGAACCTGCCCGGCGGAGGCGGCTACCAGGTCTGCGGCATGTCCGACGTGTCGGTCGCGAAGTTCACGCAGGCCGACAACCTGGTGAGGCAGTCCGCCAATTACGGCAAGCAGCAGCAGGTCAACAACTTCTTCAACGTCGGCATCAATACCCGGCTGCGATCGGGCGCCTCGTTCGGCGGCGGCATCGACACCGGACGCACCATGACCGACAACTGCTTCGTCGTCGATGCGCCTGGCATCGCGGCAGGGTCGGTGACGGCGCCGCAGACGGCGACGACGGTGAGCGGCATCTCCAACGCGGCGCCGACGACGCCGCAGACGGCGACGACCATCGACGGCCGCAAGCTCTGTCACGTCGTCACGCCGTTCCGGGGGCAGACGCAGTTGAAGCTGAACGGCGCCATTCCACTGCCGTACGCGTTCGTCGTCAGCGGCATCTGGCAGGACATCTCGGGGCCGAACATCGTCGCCGCCTACGCGGCCAGCAACGCCGAGATTTCGCGCTCGCTCGGGCGCGACCTCGGCGCGTGCGGCGGCCGGACGCCGTGCACTGCGACGGCGACGGTGCCGCTCGTGATGCCGGGCACGATGTACGACCATCGCATCCGGCGGCTGGACGTTCGCGTCACCAAGCAGGTGCGGCTGACGCCGCGGCTGCGGATGCAGGGCAACCTGGACGTCTACAACGTGTTCAACGGCGGCAGCGCGGTGCAGATCAACAACGCGTTCGGGCCGCAGTGGCGGCAGCCGACCGAGGTGCAGGACCCGCGCATCCTGCAGTTCAGCGCGCAGCTGAATTTCTGACGCTCACGACATGCCGGGGCTGGCTGTCACGTCGGCCCCGGCGTATCTTCAGAACCCGTACTTCACGCCGAACTGCATGATTCGGGGCGTACCCTCCATTGATGTAATCCGTCCGAACGCGCCCGAGCTGAAGTTCGTGTGCGTCCGGTCGCCGCCCTGCGCCAGCGTGGGCGGTCCCCAGTTGAACGTGTTGAGCAGGTTGAATGTCTCCGCGCGGAGCTCCAGCTTGCGCGTGGCGCCGAAGCCGATCAGCCGCGAGACCGCCAGGTCGATCGACCAGTAACCCGGGGCGCGCAGGCTGTTACGCTGGAAGTTCCCCAGCGTGCCGAGCGCGGGCAGCGCGAACGCAGCCGGGTTCAGCCAGTCATTCGGAGTCTGCTTGCTGCCGTAAGGATTGTCGAGCACCTGGTTGACACGCTGATTCTGAATGCCGCTGAGCGAGCGGTCCTGTCCGGCGATGACGTTGACCGGCCGCCCCGATCGCGCGGTGAGGATGCCGGACACGCGCCAGTCAGAGAGCACGGCGTTCGCCAACCCGCCGGCGCGCTGCGGCGCTTGCGCACCGGCGAGGAAGACGCCGATGTGCCGTCGGTCCTGATCGCAGTAGCCGCGATCGAATTCCGGGTGCGCCGGATCCGTGTAGCCGTTGGCAATCTGCGGGAACCCGCCGGTCTGGAACGACGGATCGCCGAAGCAGCGCGACACCGTGTAGTTGCCGCTCATGCTCAGTCCGGCCGCCGCGCGACGCTGGAACGACAGCTTCAGGCCGCGGTAGTTCTGAATCCCGATATCCGAGTGCAGGTCGAGGTTTCCGATGAGCGCCGCCGCAGCCGGATTTTCACCGGACAGTGTGAACACCCGTCGGGCATTGAGATTCGCCGGGTTGCTGCAGGTCGGATAGGAGACGCCCTGCAGCGTGCACGGACCGAGGCCGAGGAACACGCCCGGATTGACCGCCACCTGATTCCAGAGGCGATCGGTGTGGCTGCCGAGATACGTCGCGGCGACCTGCCACACAGCCCCGAGCTGCCGTTCGACCGTGACGTTCCACTGCTGGATGCGCGGCGAGTTGATGTCAGGGTCGATGGCGCCGTAGGCTCCGAACGGCAAATAGCGCGTATCGCGATTGGTCGCGATCGGATGCGGATCGCCGCCGAGATGCGCGTACGGGCGGTCGAAGCCGCCGGGCGGATCCTGGATGATCGAGCGGTTGCCGAACGGCGGCGAGTTGGCGTTGATGAGCATATATTCCGCGTTCGGGAAGTCGTAGGTCAGCCCGTAGGAGGCGCGCACCGCCGTGCGGCCGTCGCCCGAGACATCCCAGCCAAGCCCGACGCGCGGCGAAAAGTTCAGCCACTGCGTGTGGACGCCTCGCCGGCCCGACGTGGCGAATCCCTCGTCGCCCGGGTAGACCAGGCCCGCCGGCGCGTTGACGAACACCTTGCTTCTCACGTTGTTCTGGAAGTTCTCCGGGATGAAGTTGTACACGGCGCCATTCAGGACGCTCTGGCCGAAGTACGGCTCCCAACGCAGACCACCGTTGATGGTGACGTGACGGCCCACCCGCCACGTGTCCTGACCGTAATAGCCCATGTACCACTGGTCCATCGGCAGGATGGCGGGTCCGCCGTGTTCGAGCCTCCCGACCCTGCCGAGGAGCAGGTCGCTCAATCCGCGCCCGGTCGCGTCGCCGGTGAACTGCCAGACGCCGCCGGAGCGCGCGTGCGATTGAAAGTAGTAGCGCCAGTAGGCCACGTTGCCGCCGAAGGAGAGCTGGTGATCGCCGCGCACGATCGTCAGGTCGTCGCTGACCTGCGACGCGTTGGTCACGAAACGGCTCGGACCGGGGTTTTCGGCGAAGAACCCTCCCTGGACTTCGATCCACATGACGTCGGGTTGATAGGCGTAGGCGTCGATGCCGAGGTCATGCGGCTCGAACGTGGCCGGCGCCAGGCGGCTGACGGCGGATCGATTGAACGCGAACCTGAGCGAGTGGACAGTGTTGGGCCCGAAGACACGCGTGTCGCCGACGGCCAGCGACTGCGCCAGCGCGTCGGACCCGAGCAGCCCGGCTTTGCTCGCCGAGTCGTAGAGCGACAGGATCGTGTCTCCCTCGCGCATGGGAATCGGCGCGGTGAAGGTTGTCGCCATGTAGCGTCCGAAGATCGTGTCGTCCTTCGTCCGCTGGTAGTCGATCCGGCCGATGGACTGTATCTGGTTGCTGTCGTTCCGCAACGTGTACGTCATCTGGCCGCACGGATCGGTCGTGGTCGGCAGATACTTCAGGAGGTTGAGTGCCGCCGGACTGAATCGCGCGGGATCGATTCGGTTGTCCGCGAATCCACCGCGCAGCGTGATCTGCTGCCCGCCGTTGCATGCGGGCGAGGCGAACGCCGTGAAGTCGCCCGCCAGCATGGCCGGTGTCGGCACCCACGCAATGTTTGCCGCCGGCTGCTGCCGAACCGTCGTGCCCTGGTAGGCCCCGAAGAAGAAGAGCCTGTTCTGCACGACCGGACCGCCGAACGTACCGCCGAACTGATTGCGCTGCAACCCGTCGTCGACGTGCTTGCCGTCCGGTCCAATTTGCGCGAATGGATCGGTCGAGTTGAAGCGGTGATCGCGGAGGAACTCGAACGCGTTGCCGCTGAAGCGATTGCTGCCCGACTTCGTCACGGCGCTCACCGCCGCGCCCGAGTGCATACCGTTCTGGGCGTTGAGCCCGCTCGTCGCGACGCTGAACTCCTGCAGCGCGTCAGGGAACGGGAACGGCAGATTGAGGTTGTCCTGCGGGTTGTTGTGCATGGCGCCGTCGAGGAGGTACGCCACGCCGTACGGGAGCCCGCCAGCCACCGAGATCCCCAAGCCGCCCGGCACCGCCCGGTTGGGCGCCGTCCCCGTCTGCACGGCCGCGCCCGAGACGACGACGAGCTCCGCCGCGTTTCGTCCATTGAGCGGCAGCGCGAGGATCTCCTCGTTGCGGACGACCTCGCGGATGCCGGCGCTCTGGACGTCGATGAGCGGCGCGGCGCCCTCGACGGTGACGGACTCCTCGAGCTGACCCACCGAGAGCCTGGCGTTGAGGACGGGTGAGCTCCCCACCTGCAGCACGATGCCGGTCTGCACGTAGGCGCGGAATCCCGACAGCGAGACTTCGAACCGGTACGGACCGAGCGGCAGGTTCGACAGGACGTAGGCGCCGTTCGCATCGGTGACGTCGCTGCGCACGAAGCCCGTGGAGGTCTGGGTGGCGGTAATGGTCGCACCAGGCAGCACCGCATCGCTTTCGTCGGTGATACGGCCACTGAGCTGGGCAGTCGACTGCGCCCATGCAGCGGTAGTGGTGAGCAGAATGCTCAGGAGGCCGGCCGCACAACGCTGGAGGAAACGTCGCATCACATCCTCCTCTTCGGATGACAGCAGGTGACTAGGAGTAGTGCAACGGAAACACGGCGTGGTGGCGGGGAGTATATGCCCGGCGCGGCCCCGGTCAATACCGGAAATCACTACGAGAAAAACGAATGACGGCTAATTCCCGGCGTCGGCGAGCGCCTGTTCGTAGTCGTCCCGCGTATTGACGTTGCGCAGGGTGCGCAACCCGGGATCGGCGGTCAACTGCGCCGGGGCCACCCGGCGCGTGTTGACCGCCTCGAAGAGAAACGCCGGCCGCAGCCGATCCTGCGCGAGCAGATCCTCGACGTGCGGCAGCGTCGCGCGCCGGTAGACCGCTGACAGCGGGTGCGCGAACCCTTCGTTCTCGATGACGGCGACGTCATAGCCGTCCGCCAGGTCGAGCATCTGCCGCACGAAGCCGGGCACGAGCAGCGGCACGTCGCAACTGGTGACGTACGCCGCCTCGACGTCCGCGGGCAGCGCCTTCAGCCCCGCGCGCAGCCCCTCGAGCGGGCCGCGCGCCTCGCGCTCGTCGCGCGTGACGATGACGTTCGGCGGCAGGTCCGGCAGCTGCTGATCGGCGGCAGCGACGACGACGATCGGCGAGACGACAGTTTCGAGCAGCCTGACGACACGCTGCAGCATGGTCTCGGGACCGAACGGCAGCATCGCCTTCGAGGTGCCCATCCGCGTCGACTTCCCGCCGCAGAGAACAATCGCCCCGGCATTCATGGCTACAGGTAGTTCAAAATGCAAAATTCAAAATGCAAACCGTGCTCGCTTCGAAACCACTGGGTGAAAGGCGCCGCGACATTCACTCCGCCGGTTATACGCACATACGGTTTGCAATTTGCATTTTGAATTTTGCCTTACTGGCTCGCGTCTGGCTCCCGCGCGAGCACTGTCTTCCCCGCGAGTAGCGTCCCGCCGCCAAAGCTCAGACGCTCGGGCACGGGGCCGCCTGGCGTCGCCTTCACCGCGCAGTACTTGAATTCCGGGATCTTGCCGAACGGATCGAGCACCGGGTTGGTGAGCCTGTTCGCCGCCGCCTCGTAGTAGCAGAACGGGACGAACACCGCCCCGCGCGGCATCCCGTCGTCCGCGCGCGCGTAGAGCGAGATGCTGCCGCGCCGGGAGGCGATCGTCAGGATGTCGCCAGGCGTGACGCCCAGGAGCTCGAGGTCGAGCGGGTGCACCGACGCGACCGGTTCCGGCTCGATGGAGTCGAGCGCGGCGGCACGACGGGTCATCGCACCGGTATGCCAGTGCTCGAGCTGACGGCCGGTGATGAGCACCAGCGGATAGTCCGCGTCGGGACGCTCGGCGGCCGGAATGAGATCGGCCGGCACGAACGTGCCGCGGCCGCTCGGGGTGGGGAAGCGATCGACGAACACGACCGGCTCGCCGGGGTCGCCTTCCTTCGCACACGGATACGTCACGGAGGATTCGCGTTCGAGGCGCTCCCACGTGATGCCGGCGATGGAGTCCATGCAGGTGCGCATCTCGGCGAAGACCTCGCGCGGGTGCGTGTACCTCCAATCGAGTCCCAGGCGCCGCGCCAATTCATTCAGCAGCCAGAAGTCCTCCTTGGCATCGCCGGGCGGCTCGATCGCCTTCCGTCCGAGCTGCACCATGCGATCCGTGTTGGTGACGGTGCCGACCTTCTCGGGCCACGCGGTTGCGGCCAGCACGACATCGGCGAGGTAGGCGGTCTCGGTGAGGAAGATGTCCTGCACGACGAGATGATCGAGTGCGGCGAGCGCCTCGCGCGCGTGATCGACGTCCGGGTCGGACATCGCCGGGTTCTCGCCCATGATGTACATCCCGCGGATATCGTGTTTCTTTGCCGCGTTCATGATCTCGACGACCGTCAACCCGGGATCCGGATCGAGCGTGGTCTTCCACAGCGTCTCGAAGCGCTGCCGCGCCTGCGGCGCGTTCACGCGCTGATAGTCGGGGTAGAACATCGGGATCAGCCCCGAGTCGGACGCTCCCTGCACGTTGTTCTGGCCGCGCAGCGGGTGCAGGCCGGTTCCCGGCCTGCCGATCTGGCCGGTCGAGAGCGCGAGCGCGATGAGGCAGCGCGCGTTGTCCGTGCCGTGCACGTGCTGGGAAATGCCCATGCCCCAGAAGATCATCGAGCCCTTTGACGAGGCGTAGAGTCGTGCGACGCGGCGGATGGTCTCGGCATCGATGCCGCAGATCGGCGCCATCGCTTCCGGCGAGAACCTGCGCACGTTCTCGACGAGCGCCTCGTAACCCGACGTGCGATCGCGCACGAACGCGCTGTCCACGAGGCCTTCCTCGACGATGACGTGGAGGAGCGAGTTGAGGAGCGCAACGTCGGTGTCGGGGTTGAACTGCAGGTAATAGGTGGCGTGCCGCGACAGGTCGCTGCGGCGCGGGTCGGCCACGATCAGCGTCGCGCCGCGCTTCACGGCGTTCTTCATCCAGGTCGCCGCCACTGGATGGTTCATGGTCGGGTTCGCGCCGATGACGAACAGCAGGTCGGCGTTGGCGACGTCGCGCACCTGGTTCGACACGGCGCCGGAGTTGATCCCTTCCATCAGCGCCGCGACGCTCGACGCGTGGCACAGACGCGTGCAGTGATCGACGTTGTTGGAGCCGAAGCCGGTGCGCACCAGCTTCTGAAAGAGGTACGCCTCCTCGTTGGTCCCCTTCGCCGAGCCGAAACCGGCAAGCGCCCGCTTGCCATACGTATCGCGCGCATCCCGCAGGCCGCGGGCCGCGACATCGAGCGCTTCCTCCCACGTCGCCTCGCGGAAGACGTCGCTCCACCTCTCGGGATCGACGGTGAAGTCCTTGTGCTTCGGGATGCCGGGCTTGCGGATCAGCGGCCTGGTGAGGCGATGCCGGTGCTGGACGTAGTCGAACCCGTAGCGGCCCTTCACGCACAGGCGGCTCGAGTTGGCGGGACCGTCGTTCCCCTGCACGAACAGGATGCGGTTGTCCCTGACGTGATACGTGAGCTGACAGCCGACGCCGCAGTACGGGCACACCGAGTCCACCGTCTTTTGTGCCTGCACCGTCGCGACACCGCGCGCCGGCGTCAGCGCGCCGGTCGGACACGCCTGGACGCACTCACCGCAGGCCACGCATGTGGAGTTGCCCATCGGGTCGTCGAGGTCGAACACGATCTTCGAGTGCCCTCCGCGGAACGCATAGCCGATGACGTCGTTGACCTGCTCCTCGCGGCACGCGCGCACGCACCGCGTGCACTGGATGCAGGCGTCGAGATGGACGTCGATGGCGGGATGCGAAACGTCCTCCGCCGGCTGCCTTCGCGCGCGAAACCGCGGCTTGCCGACCGCCATCTTCTTCGCCCAGAGATCGAGCTCCGAATTCAGCGTGTAGACGGTCTCGGGAACGTCCGACAGCAGCAGCTCGATCGACATCTTCTGGCTGGTGACGGCACGCGCGCTGTTGGTCGTCACCTCCATCCCCGCTTTCGGGTAGCGGCAGCACGACGGCGCCAGCACGCGCTCGCCCTTGATCTCGACCATGCACGTGCGGCAGTTGCCGTCCGCGCGCATGCCCTCCATGTAGCAGAGGCGTGGGATCTCGATGCCGTGCTCGCTCGCGACCTGCAGGATCGTCTGGTCGTCCCGGGTGACGAGCGTCTTGCCGTTGAGCGTGAAGGTCACCAGCGCCGGCGCGAGCGGCGCGGTTGTCTGGTGCATCATTCGATTTCACCCGGAAAATACTTCAGCACCGAGAGCACGGGATTCGGCGCCGCCTGACCGAGCCCGCAGATCGACGCGTCCGCCATCGCCTGCGACAACTCCTGCAGCAGCGGCTTGTCCCAGCGGCGGTCGTGCATCAGGTCGAATGCCTTCTGCGTGCCGACGCGGCACGGCGTGCACTGGCCGCACGATTCGTCCGCGAAGAACTTCATCACGTTGCGGGCCGCGGCCGCCGCCGTGTCCTTGTCGGAGAGCACGACGATCGCAGCGGAGCCGATGAAGCAGCCGTACGGCGTCAGCGTGTCGAAGTCGAGCGGGACGTTCGCCATCGAGGCCGGCAAGATGCCGCCGGAAGCGCCGCCCGGGAGATAGCCGTAGAGCGTGTGCCCATCCAGCATGCCGCCGCAGTATTCATCAATGAGCTCGAGCAGCGTGATGCCCGCGGGCGCGACGTGAACGCCCGGCCGCTTGACGCGGCCGCTCACCGAGAAGGAGCGCAGCCCCTTGCGGCCGTTGCGTCCGTGGCCGGCAAACCAGCCCGGTCCCTTTTCGACGATGTCGCGCACCCAGTGCAGCGTCTCCATGTTGTGCTCGAGGGTGGGGCGGCCGAACAGCCCGACCTGCGCAACGTACGGCGGACGAAGGCGCGGTTCGCCGCGCCGCCCCTCGATCGACTCGATCATCGCCGACTCTTCGCCGCAGATGTAAGCGCCCGCGCCGCGGCGAAGGTGGAACTGCGGAATCCTGGACGGCGGGTTCTCGCGAAGGCTGGCGAGCTCGCGCTCGAGGATGGCTCGGCAGCCGTGATACTCGTCGCGCAGGTAGATATAGATGTCATCGATACCGACCGCCCACGCCGCCACGAGGGCGCCCTCCAGGAAGCGGTGCGGATCGCGCTCGAGGTAATACCGGTCCTTGAACGTGCCGGGCTCGCCCTCGTCGATGTTGATCGCCATCAGGCGCGGCGCCGGTTCCGCCGCGACGATCTTCCACTTGCGTCCGGTGGGGAAGCCCGCGCCGCCGAGGCCGCGAAGCCCGGAGTCTTCCATCAGCGCGATGACGTCCGCCGCCGTTCGTTCGCCGCTGGCGCACGATGCGGCAAGCGCGTAGCCGCCGTCCGCGCGATACGCCTGGTAATCGATGCGGGCTGGCGTCACGAGCACGTCGGACCAGGGATGCGTGACGGCCCCGGCCCGGACGAGCGCGGCAACCTTGTCCACGGTCGCGTGCGGCACCGGATTCTGGCCGACGACCGCCACGGGTGCCGTTTCGCATCGCCCGACGCATGGCGCATGCAGCACGCGCACGTCCGTGCCGAGCGTCGCCCGCAGAGTCTTCAGCAGCTCCTGCGATCCCGCGAGCTCACAGGCAATCGAATCGCAAACCCGCACCGTGATGGCGGGAGGCCGCGCGTCGCCGTCTTTCACCACGTCGAAGTGGTGATAGAAGGTCGCCACCTCGTACACCTCGGCCATCGCCATCTTCATCTCGGCGGCAAGCGCCACCAGGTGCGCGGCGGACAGGCAGCCGAAGCGGTCCTGGATAAGGTGCAGGTACTCGATCAGCAGGTCGCGGCGGCGTGGAGCATCGCCGAGCAGCGAGATTACGTCTTCCCGCGCCCGGGGATCGACGGGTCGACCCTTGGGTGTGGCGCGAACGCCTGACCGCTTGCCTTTTCCGGGGGATCTCTCCGACTTCATGGCTGGGCGCTCCGTTGTCGCGCCCAGCGAAACCTTGTTCGACGGGCTGTCGTGCGAATCAGTACACCAGTTGAGACGCGCCAGTAGGAAAGGGGCATGGGACCGTCTAAAGTTACACCATGCACGTCGAATTCCTGGGCATCCCGCGCGAGCGCGCCGGCCTGTCGGAGGTCGAAATTGACGCCGGGACGCTCGGCGAGGCGCTGGCGGTGCTGGCGGCCAGGTTCCCCGCGCTGCGGGAATTGATGACTGCGGGCGGGCTCCACGCGTCGATCGCCGCAAATCTGAACGGGGACGAGTTCGTGAGCGATCCGCACACGGCGCTGGCCGCCGGCGACCGCCTGCTGCTCCTGTCCGCGGACGCCGGGGGATAAGCGGCCGGCGCAGGTAATTCAAGATGCAAAATGCAAGATGCCAACCGTGCTTGCCTGTAACTGGCGGGGTGAACGCCGCGGCGACTTTCACCCACTTGTCCCGAAGCGCGCGCGGTTTGCATTTTGAATTTTGCATGTTGCATTGACATATGCCCCCCGGATACCACGGCTGCTATCTCCGCATCGACGTCTCGACCGGCCGCGCCGAACGCGTGCCGCTAGGCGACGCGCTGCTGCGACGGTACATCGGCGGTAGCGGCCTCGGCACTCGACTCCTCATCGATGAAGGGGGCGCCGTTGCCGATCCGCTCTCCCCGGATGCCCCTCTCGTCTTCGCCTTCAGCCCGCTGGTCGGCACGCCGCTGACGACATCCGCGAAATTTGCCGTCGTCAGCCGCAGCCCGCTGACGGACCGCATCAACGACTCGCTGGCCGGCAGCGGCTTCGTGCTCGCGGGCAAACGCTGCGGCTGCGACGCCATCGTCATCGTCGGGCGTGCGAGCACGCTCTCGCTGGTCGTGATCGACGATGGCGAGGTCCGGCTCGAGTCCGCGGAGGACCTGCGCGGCAACTCGTGTCCGGTGACCGAGGAGAAGGTGCGGGCCAGGCTCGGTGCCGATTTCCGGATTGCATCGATCGGGCCGGCGGGGGAGCGCGGCGTCCGCTACGCGACGATCTCGCACGACCGCCGTCACGCCGGCCGCGGCGGTTCCGGCGCCGTCCTCGGCGCGAAGAACATCAAGGCCGTGGCGGTGCGCGGCACGCAGCGATGTGAGTGGGCCGATCCCGACGCGCTCGTCGAGTTGAGCCGCGACCTGTCGCAGCGATCTTTCGGCCCCGCGACCGCCAAGTATCGTGAGCTGGGAACCGCGACGAACCTGCTCACTCTCAATCGGTTCGGTGCGTTACCGACGCGCAATTTTCAACGCGGCACCTTCGCGCAGGCGCCGAACCTGTCGCCGGCGGAGCTGGGCGCCGCCTATCCACGGGCGCGTGCGAGCTGCGTTGCGTGCACGATTGGGTGCGAGCACCTCTACGAAGTGAACGACAGGGGAGTGCGCCTCGAGTACGAGAGCCTCTTCGCGCTCGGGTCGCTGTGCGGTGTCGGCGATGGCGGCGCGGTGCTGCGCGCCTCGCAGCGGTGCGACGAGCTCGGCATCGACACCATCAGCACCGGCGGGACCATCGCGTTCGCGATGGAATGCGTGGAGCGCGGTCTGCTCGACGCCCCGTGGCTCGCCTTCGGCAGCGGCGACGCCGTGTTACAGGCGATCGAGCTGATCGGGGAGCGTGAGGGCATCGGTCAACTGCTGGCCGAAGGCAGCCGCCGCGCCGCGGTGGCCATCGGTCACGGCAGCCTCGCGTTCGCGCCGCAGGTGAAGGGGCTCGAGATTCCCGGCTACGAGCCGCGCGCGCTGCAGACGATGGCGCTCGGGTTCGCGGTGGGGGCGCGCGGCGCGGATCACAACCGCAGCGGCGCCTACGAGGTGGATTTCTCGGACAAGGTGGACCGCCGGCACGCGACCATCGATTCGGTCCGCCACGCGATCGAGACCGAAGACAAATCGGCGCTGATGGATTCGCTGATCCTGTGCAAGTTCCTGCGCGGCGTGTTCACGGACTTCCATGCCGAAGCCGCGAGCATGCTGGCGCACGTGACGGGCTGGCAGGTGACCGCCGACGAACTCCGCGCGACCGCGCGCCGCATCGTCGGGGCGAAGCGCGAGTTCAACCTGCTTGCGGGATGGACACCGGAAGAGGACACCCTGCCGGAGCGCTTCCTCGACGCGCCGCTCCCCGGCGATCCCGCCGCCGTGTTGACGCGGGATCGTCTCGAGGAGCTTGTAGCGGAATACTACCGGCAGCGAGCGTGGACCAACAGCTGATTGCCAGCGGTTCCACTGCGAGCCACCGCGAGCCTCGCTCCGTGTGTAAATCACCGTGGTGCGCGCTTTGCGTGCGCGCGGACGCCGGAGGAGCAGCATGTCCATCTGCCGTGCTTTGATCACTCCGTTTCTTTGCATCTCGGTGGCGGCATTGTCGAGCTACGGGTGCGATGACGGAACCACGACGCGCATCGGCCCGTCGGGCGTCAACACCAAGACCGACGGACGCTTCGTCTCGACTTCCGTAACCGTCCCGACCGAGGTCGCCGCCCTGCCGGTGCCCGCCGCCTTCTGTCCCTTCGTGTCGCCGTTTCTTGCCCCGGCGAACGTGGCGGTGCGCGCCGGTGGCGCAACAGATCTCCAGTTGCTCGAAATGCAGCTGCGCTTCGTCGACATCGCCGGCGTGACCGGGGCGGTGAGGACGATCGCCGGCCCGGAACTGACGAACATGTTCGGATCGACGCTCGTACCCGCCTTCGGCACGCGGACGTTCCCCGTGACGCTGCCGTTCGGCTGTGTGGGGGGCACGACGGGCACGCTGTTCATTGGTGTCGCGGCGGCGGATGTGACCGGGCGGCGGAACATGACATCGGTGCAGTTGAACGTACGCTGACCGCTCCCGCGTGTCGCCGCGACCAGACGAACGGAAGCAGGCGCGGTAACGAACGCCGGCGCGATACGCGGCGTACCCGGGCAGGTTCGCCGCGAGGAACTGCCGCGCGCCCCGCTACTTCAATTCGCCGGAATGCTGATTCGAGGCGGCGCGTTCGATGAGGCTGCGTCCCTTGGCCAACCACTGCACCACGCCGAGAATGCCGAGGCCCGCCATGCTGAGGCCTACCACCTTGCCTCGGCTCGGCAAGCGCGATGGCCCCGGCGGCGGTGCCGATTGAGCGTTGCGCGGCGTCGCGCGGCGCTCGGGAGCAGGCACCCACCTCGTGAGAAACGCGAACGTTTCGGAGGCGCACACGGGACACTGTTGCCCCTCGTGTATTTCCTCGCAGTCGAGACAGAGCCGGGCGAGTCGAAGTTGCATAGTGATGAAAGCTCGACATCGCTCGTGCAACGCCGATGCCTGCGCTGTATATCGGCTAAAGTGCAGCCCGGCGTTATCGTCGCCCGCGTAGGTTTTTCCCGCGCAGTATGTTTAGGTGCGGTCGGTTCTTCGCCAAGCCGTTCGATGCTTCGGCGTTCTGCAATCGGATCGCTACCAATCCCCGGTGTGCCGATGTCGTCCCGCGGCGTTTCGGCACGGAGCTGATTCCGACGGTCAGTTTCGTTCGATCCCTCGCTCCGGCCGTGATGCGATAATGGTGCTCATGACCAGACGTTCGCTGCTTTCCGCTCTACCGTTGACGCTGCTGGCCTCGGTGCGGGCCGGTGCACAGCGTGGCGCAACGGCGCGGACCATCACGGTCTACAAGGATCCGAGCTGCGGCTGCTGCACCAATTGGAGCGAGCTGCTGCGGAAGGACGGCTTTGCGGTGACCATCCGGTCGATCACCGAGCTGGACACGGCGAAATACGTCGTCCCGACGGCGCTCCATTCGTGTCACACCGCGATCGTGGATGGCCACCTGGTCGAAGGGCACGTGCCGGTCGCCGACGTTCAGCGTATGCTGCGGCAAGGCGACGCGGTGTACGGACTCGCGGTGCCTGGCATGCCGATCGGCTCTCCCGGGATGGAGGTGCCGTCGGTCGCCGCCCAGCCGTATGACGTGATCGCCTTCGACAGAACCGGCAAGTCGCGCGTGTTCGCGTCGTACGGACGCGGCTAGAACGTTACAACGCTCGAGCGCGGATTCATCGGTGGAGCGAGCCTTGTCAGGCTCGTCTCGCGAACCCGACAGGGTTCGCGCCACGCCACAGAGAGTGAAACCCGCGCTGGCGCGGACCTCATCTTCGATGTCGCCGGGTTCCGCACGAGCTCGGCGCCTCCCAAGCGCCTAACTGCAGCGCTTCACGCCTCAGCGATACCCGCCAGCGGAACGGCTCCTGCACCCGGAACGGTGGGCAACCGGAAGGAGAAGAACGCATGAGGCTTGTATTCCCCGTTGCGATTACGGTGGCGGCGCTGTCGGTCGCGTTGAGCGCGCAGGACGGCACGGTCAAGTCGCGCACGCAAATCAAGGCAGACGACGCGACGGTCACGAGCATGACCGGCTGTCTCGGCCAGTTGGGCTCCGGCGTGTACACGCTCAACGGCACCATGGCGACTTCAGGCAAGGAGATCGAGACCAACTCGAAGGTGAAGACCGACGTTGACAAGGACAAGACCACGGTTCGCGGGAAGACCGAGACGAAGGCGCACGACGGCGCGGTTGCGACCGCGGGCAACACGTCGACCTTCATGCTCGTCCCCGGCAACAGCGTGGACCTCGCGTCGCACGTTGGCGAGCGCGTGAACGTCTCCGCGATCATGGTCAAGCCGGGTCACGGCGACGCGGACGTGAAGATCAAGGACAAGACGAAGGTGGATCCCGAGGGCGCGCCGGACGCGAAATCGCAGTCGAAGACGAAGATCGAACTGCCGCGCTCGCCCGCCGGCCAGTACACGGTGATGTCGATCACGTCGACCGGCACGCGCTGCGCCAACTAACCACGCGCGCACCTGACGCGCCAACCGACGAGAGAACGCCGCCACACGCGGCGTCTCTCTCGCCCCGCTATACTCGAAACCGTGCACCCGCTCCCCACGACCCTGGTCGGCAGTTACCCGCAACCCGACTGGCTCATCGATCGCGCGAAGCTCGCCGCGCGCTTTCCGCCCCGCGTGCGCGCGCAGGAGCTCTGGCGCATCCCAGAGCCATTCCTCGAAGAGGCGCAGAACGACGCGACGCTGCTCGCGATCCGCGCGCAGGAAGACGCCGGCCTCGACATCGTCACCGACGGAGAGATCCGGCGCGAGAGCTACTCGAACCGTTTCGCGACCGCGCTCGAAGGCGTGGACCTCGACCACCCGGGCACCGCGCTCGATCGATCCGGGCATCCCAACCCGGTACCGCGTATCGTCGGCCGCATCCGGCGGCGGCATCCCGTCGAGATCAACGACCTGAAATTCCTGAAAGCGCACACGACCCGGAAAACCAAGATCACCGTGCCCGGCCCGTTCACCATGTCGCAGCAGGCCCAGAACGACTTCTACGCGAGCGGTGAGGAAGCGGCGATGGACTACGCCGAGGCGGTGAACCAGGAGATCAAGGACCTCTTCGCGGCCGGCGCCGACGTCGTGCAGATCGACGAGCCCTATATGCAGGCGCGACCCGAGAAGGCGAGACAGTACGGCCTGGCCGCGCTGAACCGCGCGCTCGAGGGGGTCACCGGCACGACGTGCGTGCACATCTGCTTCGGGTATGCCGCGATCATTCACGAACGGCCGTCCGGCTATTCGTTCCTGCCGGAGCTCGCCGAATGCCGCTGCCGGCAGATCTCGATCGAGACCGCGCAGTCGACGCTCGATTGCTCGGTGCTGCGCGGCCTTCCGGGGAAGCAGATTGTCCTCGGCGCCATCGACCTGTCGGACATGAATATCGAGTCGCCTGACACGGTGGCCGAGCGGATTCGCCGCGCGCTGCCGTTCACCTCGCCCGAGAACATCATCGTCTCGACCGACTGCGGGATGAAGTACCTGCCGCGGGCGGTGGCGGACGGAAAGCTCCGCGCGCTGGTGCAGGGCGCGGCGATCGTGCGCGGCGAACTGGCGCGCTCGTGATCGTGCTGCCGTAATTAAACCCCTCACTCAATCGCGGCATACGTCGTGCTGCGTTGAACCTCACACCGGAGGTTCCATGTATCACCACGTGAAAAAGCTGATGTACACCGTGCGCGTTGACGCGGCCGATCCTCGTTTCGGGAACATGCTGCTCGAGCAGTTCGGCGGTGCCAACGGCGAGCTCGCGGCCGCCATGCAGTACTCGATTCAAGGCCTCAATTGCGACGACGCCGAGCGCAAAGATCTGCTGATGGATATAGGGACGGAGGAATTGAGCCACCTTGAAATCGTCGGCGCGCTCGCGCGGCTTCACCTCAAGCCGATGAAGTTCGATCGCGAGGCGGCGGAGGCCGATCCCCTCATCGCGATCGCGGGCGGCGGCGGTGTAGGGCTATTCAACTCGCAGGGCAATCCGTGGACAGCGGACTACCTCAAGATTACCGGCGAGCTCGACGTCGACCTGCGCAGTAACATCGCGGCCGAAGCGCGCGCCAAGATCGTCTACGAACGGCTCATCAACTTCACCGACGATGCGGGAACGAAGGACGCGCTGCAGTTCCTGATGACCCGTGAGATCACCCACATGAAGGCGTTTACCGCCGCGCTCGAGAGCATGAAGAAGCCACGCTTCATGATCGGGAAAATCCCGCCTACGCCCGGTCTCGTGGATCAGTTCTTCAACGATTCAACTGGCGCCGGCGAAGACGGCGAAGTGGACGCGCGCGGCCCCTGGAACGAGGGCGGCGACTGGCAGCGCGTCGAGGCGCCGGCCTTCGACGCGATGCGTGCGAAGCCCGAGACCGGCGGCGCCATCGACGATCGCAGCACGAGCACGTCCGACAACCCGGAAGCGCTCGAGGAACTGCTCGTCGAGAACCTGCGCGATCTGCTCAGCGCCGAAGGTCAGCTCGTCAAGGCGCTGCCGAAGATGATCAAGGCGGCACACGCCGATTCCCTGAAACTGTGCTTCGAGACGCACCTCGAAGAGACCAAGGGACACGTCGAGCGCCTCAAGGAAGTGTTCACGCTGGCGGGCGCACCGGCGAAGGCGAAGACGTGCAAGGGGATGGCGGGCCTCGTCGAGGAAGGCAGCGAGGTCATGCGCGAAGGCGAAGGCATGGAGCCGGCGGCCGCGGACCTCGCGCTGATTGCCGCGGCGCAGAAGGTCGAGCATTACGAGATCTCGGCCTACGGCACCGCGCGTGCGCTGGCAGGACAAGCCGGTCTCCCGGCGGTCTCGGAGCTCCTGAGTCAGTCGCTCGCGGAAGAAGAGGTCGCCGACAACCTCCTTACGCAGATCGCGCGCGAGCTGATGTCGGAGACCCGCGTCGGGATGACGAAAGCACCCAAGCGCCGGAAGGCGATGGCGGACATCGAGGACTGACGCCGAATCGCGGCGCAATCTGCTAGGATTGCGCGCGTGAAACGCGCCGTCTCGCATGGCGTCGCGCTCGCGGCGGGCGCGCTGCTCGCCGCGGCGGCCTTCGCCGGCATCGGTCAGGCACAAGGCCAGGGCCTGGAGGTTCTCCAGGTCCGGCCGAACTTCTACATGATCGCGGGCGCCGGCGGAAACGTCGGCGTCCAGGTCGGCGACGACGGCGTGGTCGTCGTCGATTCGGGCTCCGCGGCAAATGCCGATGCGGTGCTTGCGGCGATCAAGAAGATCACCTCCGCGCCCATCCGCTACGTGATCGACACCGGCGCGGACGCCGATCACGTCGGCGGCAACGAAAAGCTCTCGCAGGCCGGGGAGACGCTCTTCACCGGCCGCACGATCGGGCTGCCCACCGAGTTCGCCGGCACGGCGGCGTCGGTGCTGTCCACGGAAAACGTGCTCACCAGGATGAGCGCCGCCCAGCCCGCATACAACGCCGCGGCGCTGCCGACCGAGACCTTCTTCTACCCGCGCAAGTACATGTTCCTCAACGGCGAGGGGATCGAGGTGTTGCACCAGCCCGCGGCGCACACCGACGGCGACGCCATCGTCTTCTTCCGGCGGTCGGACGTCATCGTCGCCGGCGACGTGCTCGACACGACACGCTTCCCGGTCATCGACGTCGCGCGCGGCGGCACCATCGACGGGGAGATTGCCGCCCTGAACCGCCTGGTCGACATCGCGATCCCGTCGGTGCCAATCGTCTCGCGGGAGATCGGCACGTCGATCGTCCCCGGTCATGGCCGCATCTGCGACCAGCTCGACGTCGTCGAGTACCGCGACATGGTCACGATCATCCGCGACCGGGTCCGCGACCTGGTGAAGGCGGGCCGCACGCTCGAACAGGTCAAGGCCGCCGATCCCGCGCGTGGATACAAGGCGCGATACGGATCGACCAGCGGCCCGTGGACGACCGACCAGTTCGTCGAGGCGGTGTACCGCAGCCTCGCGGCGGCAAAATCATGATTCGTCGCACGACGAGGCTCGCCGTGGGCATCGCGCTCGCCTCCTTTGCCGCGTCGGCGGCTGCACACGCACAGGGACGCGGTGGAGCGGCGCCGCCACCGGCAGCCAGGGCCTCCGCCCCGATCGATCTCACCGGTTACTGGGTCGCGTTCATCAGCGAAGAGTGGCGATACCGCATGTTGATGCCGCCGAAAGGCGACTACCGCGGGATCCCGCTGACGCCGGAGGGGACACGAGTCGCGAACACGTGGGATCCCGCCGCCGCTGAACCGGAGCCGTGCAAGGCGTACGGCGCCCCGGCGATTATGCGGATTCCGGGGCGCTTCCACATCGTGTGGCAGGACGACAACACGCTTCGGCTCGACACCGACGCCGGGACGCAGACGCGGCTGTTCCGATTCAACCCCGCCGCTGCACCAGGTCCGGCGACCTGGCAGGGCAGTTCGACGGCGCGCTGGGAACGCGCGGGCCGCGGCGCCGGTTCGCTGACCGTCGTCACCACCAACGTGCGCCCCGGCTATTTGCGGCGAAACGGCGTGCCGTACAGCGAGAACGCAACGGTCACCGAATACTTCGACGTGGCCGCGCATCCGGCCGGCGGGCAGGTTTTGATCGTGACGACCGTCGTCGAGGATCCGCGCTACCTGCAGCGGCCCTATATCGTCAGCTCGCATTTCAAGAAAGAGGGAGACGGAGCGAAATGGGACCCGAGCCCGTGCACGGCCGCGTGGTAGAGCGGTTCGGGCCGGCTTCCGCCTTCGCGCGACGCGCTTCGGCGGACAAGAAAGCCGGCTGCTACGTACCGTTCGGGCCGGCTAAAGCCGGCCCCTACGTACTCATGGCGCTGCTCATCACGAGCCCGGCGTTCGCACAGGTCGATCTGTCCGGCTCCTGGGGTGCCACCGGCGCCGAGGATCTCGCCGGCGATTCGGTGCCCGTGGACTACACCGGCATCCCGTTGAACGCGGAGGGACGGATTCGCGCGTTGAGTTACAACGAGTCGCAGTATTCGATGTTCGAGCGGCAGTGCCAGGGACTGCCGGCGTTCTACTTCGTGCAGGGTCCCTTCGGCATCAAGATCTGGAGCGACACCGAGCCCGTGAAGGGGACGACGGTTTCCTACACCGTCGGCGCGTGGGAGAACCGCGCGCCGTACGTCATCTGGATGGACGGCCGCGCGCACCCGTCGCAGTACGCGGAGCACACGCGCGGCGGTTTCACGACCGGCCGCTGGGACGGCAACACGCTCGTCGCCTACACGACGCACATGAAGGCCGGCTTCATCCGGAAAGTCGGGCCGCCGATCAGCGACGAGGCGACGATGACGACGCGGTTCTATCGGCACGGCGACGTGCTGACAGTGCTGGCGATCGTCGAGGATCCGATCTATCTCGCGGAACCGCAGATCATGACGCGGAGCTTCCAGTTGCAGACCGCGGACCTGTCGCCGGTGGGTCCGCCGTGCGTGTCGGCGTACCAGGGACGCATGCCAGGCGAGAGCGTGCCGCACTTCATCCCCGAGCAGAATCCGTTCGTCGACGAGATGACGACGAGGTACGGCGTGCCGCGCGATGCGGCGCTCGGCATGCCCGAGACGTTGTATCCGGAGTACCGCAAGAAGATGAAGCCCGGTGCCGCCCGGCCGGCGGCGTGCACGATCAACTGCGTTGCCGCTCCGCCACCGGCGCAGCGGTAGGAGGATGACCATGCTCCGCGCGTCCCACGGTGCGTTCGCGCTGGCCGCCCTTTCGCTCGCGATCGCGATCCCGGCGTCAGCTCACCATTCCGCCGCCGTCGCCTACGACATCAACAAGACGATCTCGGTGAAGGGCGTGATCTCCCAGGTGAGGTGGGAGAACCCGCACACGTGGATCTTCGTCGAGACGAAGGACGAGAACGGGAAGGCGGTGAAGTGGGGCTTCGAAGGGAAGGTCCCGAACCAGTTGATCCGGCTCGGCATCACGCCGTCGATCCTCAAGCCCGGCGTCGAGGTCACGGTGACGGGGCACCCGGCGCGAGACGCGTCGCAGAATTTCTGCGAAGTGCTGGAGGTCACGTTCGCCGACGGCAAGACGATCAAGCCATAACAGCGGGCAGCGGGCAGCGCAGTAGGCAGCAGCACGCAGGTCGCAAGGACGGCGCCTCGGCGCAGGTCTGCCCGCGATTCGAGGTCTGACGGAGAATGAACGCTATGAGATGGCACACGATCCCTTGGCTGGCCGCGGCTGCGCTGCTCGCCTGCGTGAACGCCTCCGCGCATCATTCGTTCGCGGCGACCTATGTCGAGAGCGGCTCGGTCACCATCGAAGGGGACCTCGTCACCTTCGAGCTGCGCAATCCGCACTCGTTCGTGAACGTGATGGTGAAGGACGCGAGCGGCGCGATGGTGCGCTACCTCGTCGAGTGGGGCTCGCCGTCGCAGCTGCAGGGGAAGATCAGCCGCGACACGCTGAAGTCCGGCGACCACCTGATCATCACCGGCAACCCCGCGCGCAACCCCGACGATCATCGCCTGCGCCTCGTCACGCTCCGTCGTCCGAAGGACGGCTGGAGCTGGGGCCTCGCCGCCGACGAGGTCATCACCAGATAACTCGCCGGGCGACGCACGCGGCCCACGGCCCACGGAGGCACGGAGGCACGGAGAGAAACTTTACGCTCTGTGTTCGAGACGATGGCCTCTGCTGAGCGCGTCGCTCGGCGTCCTTTTCAGAAAAAAAAGAAATCTCCGTGTCTCTGTGCCTCCGTGGCCCGTCGCCGGTGAACGGCGTTCGAGACCACTCACGCGCCTTCAGACCGTTATTGAATGCCCGTCAGCGGGAGCGAGAGTGTGAGCGTTTGGCCCTCGACCAGCGTCACCGGCTTCGCCGCGTCGCGGAACCGGCGGACGAACTCGGGGTCCCATTCGCGTCCCTGCTCGAGCTGTTCGACGGCCGCGGCGAGGTAGCGGCCAGGCGGCAGCGCGCGAATGCGGAATCCGCCGTTTTGATCCGGCCGCGCGGTGCGGATGTACCGCGTCGCGGCCGTGCCCTCTCTCTCTTCAACGGGGTGCACGATCACGACGTAGTCCTTCACGGCCTCGCCGTGCGCACCCGTCACCGTACCTGACACCTCGGTCACCTGGTCCGTGAGGACGACCTTCACCGTCCCAAGCTTCCCGCTCTCGGTCACCCGGATGGGGACGTCCGTGATGTCATCGCCATCGAGCGTCACGGACTTCAAGGTCCACGCCTGCGGCGTGAACGCGCGAAAGAGGAACTCTCGTGGCGCGATACCCTTGATCGTGAAGGTCCCGTCCTCCGCGATCAAGCCGTTCCCTGAATCCTGGTTGAAGAAGATGGCTCCGGGTTCGTCGGGCCGGGCATCCTGCACGGTGATCCGCGGGATCGGCTCGCCGGTCCGCGCCGACGTTCCCTGAAACACGACGGTCCCGCCGATCGTGGCCCCGGGCGACGTGGTGATACGCAGCCCGGTGATGTCGGCGCCGGCGACCGTGACAGGGACCGACGCCGATTCTCGTTCATCGCCGGGCGCCCGCGGGTTGACTTGAGCCTGGAGCATCTGCTCGCCCGGCGCGACGTTGATCAGCGTGAAGGAGCCGTCCGCCGATACCGTCCCACTGGACATCCCATAGACGACGCTGGGACCTCGGGTGACGAGTGAGAGGAACGCGCCGACGGCTGGGCGACCCTGCGAATCGAAGGCGGAGCCGGTGATGCGCGCCATGCGGGCCGCGACGAGCGAGAAGTTCAGCGTGAGTTCCTGGCCGAGGGCGACGGTCACCGGCTGCGCCTCCGCGGGATTGGGAGTGCCGGGGTAGTAGCTGGGCGCGTAGCCCTCGAAGGAATCCGTCGACCCGCTCGCTCCCTGCTGAAAGTTCATCCCGCCGCGAGCCACGGCGCTGACGATGTACTCGCCTGGCATCAGACCGAAGACTCGAAACTCGCCGAGATCGTTGGTCGACATCGACACGCCCGCGCCCGCAAATGTGAGGCGCCGCTGTCCTCCCGGCATGTACGTGTAGCGTTGCACCTGGAGCTGCACGCCGGTGATCGGTTCGCCGAATTCGTCGGTCACCTTGCCGACGATGGCGCTGCCGCGCGGCAGCGCGAAGTCGACCTGCTCGACTGTCTGTCCGTCCGCGATAGTCACGGGGCGGCCGGGCTCGAATGGCCGGCGCTGGCCGTACTGCAACGTGACGTAGCCGCCCTTGCCTGCCATGACGTTGTAGCGACCCGCAGGAAGGTCGGCGAACTCGTAGCGACCCTGCGTATCCGTCGTCACGACCCGCCGGATGGCGACGTCAAGCGACACCAGCGTGATCTGTGCGCGGCGCAACGGCGCGCCGGTGTCGGGCATGACCACGCGGCCGCGGATGCGTGCCGTCCCGGTCGCGGCTGGCCGCTGCGTGTCCCGAGGAGGAAGCCCGGGGCGGGGCGCACCCGCTGATGGCGCGACCGTTTGACCGTGCGCGCTGACGAGGGACGCGAACGCGAGAGCGACGGCTGCTGCGCTTGCTGACAGACGAGGTTGCCGCATCGCTGACACCTCGATGAAAGAGTCCAGCGCCGGTGAACAGGAGTATTGGACACCGGCAACGCGATATTGGACGACGGAAGGGAGCGGATGGCCGCGAAAACGCCGCGGACATCTCACGGTCACAACATCAACGGTTGAGGCAACTCATCACTGGCGCAACGGCCAGGCGTGAGAACCCGCAGATCGAAGAGACACAGAAAAGAAAAGTCTCTGTGTCTCTGTGCCTCTGTGGCTCGTGGTCAGAGGAAAGCGTTCCCCTTCAGGCTGCGTGCGGCGCTAGTCTACGGTCTGCCCGGGCGCCTGGCCCCAGGTGAAACCATCCTTCGGCCGCTTCAGCGTGACGAGGCGGAGGCGGTGATCGGCGGCGTTGCGTCCCGGCGCGCCGGTGATGACGACCTGGTCGCCGGCCTTCAGCGTTCCGCCCGTGACGCCGGTGCCGCCCAGCTGGCCGGTGCCGCCCCACTCGACGTTGTAGACGACCGTCGTGCCGTCCTTCTCCTTCACGTTCACGTGCACGAAGGAATGGGGATTGCGGAAGACGAACTGCACGATCTCTCCCTCGATGGTGACCGTCTGCGTCTCGAGGTAGGTCGCAGCGAAGGAATGATGGGCAAGTGCGGGACGCCCCACGACACAGGCGGCCGCGGCCAGTAGAACCATCAGGCAACGTTTCATGGCTGCACGTCCCTCCGCTCGCTGGATCATCTCAAAATCCCGCCTGCCGCGCTACGAACCGATCGCGGTAGATGCGGTCTTCAACTGATGCACGCGCGAGTCGATGCGCTGCAGAGTGTCACGCGCGAACGTCATGTAAACGTTGACATCGCCCTCCAGCGTCTGTTAGAAACGCGGCCACACCACACATGCCTGGGACGAGCATCCGGTGCACTGGAGGGGTTTTACAGTGGCGAATCGCGCGGTTTCCTCGACCCTCGCCGGATTACTGATCGGTGCGGTCGCTGCTGCGCTTCCGGCGCACACCGCCGCGCAGGGGCGGGGCGCTCGCCCGGCGGCAGCTACACCCGCGGGCCCCGTGGTGCGACTGCCGGATGGCAAACCGGATCTCACTGGCGTCTGGACGCCGCGCGGTCCGGGCGGCGAGATCGAGCGCGCCACTCTGGCGAAACTCGAAGGCCTCTACACGCCGGCGGCGCTGAAGGAGATGGGCGATCTCGGCGAGTCGGACGATCCGCTGCTGCGCTGCATCCCGTACGGCGTTCCGCGCGCGACGGCAAGCTCGCCGTGGCCATTCCAGATCGTGCAGCATCCAGGCTTCGTCGTCGTCCTGACCGAGTATTACCACGGCTTCCGCATCATTCCGTACGGTGAAGCGCTGACACACTCTCCCGACATCATCCCGACCTACTTCGGCGACTCCATCGCCCGCTGGGACGGCGACACGCTGGTCGTGGACGTCACGGGTTTCAACGCGGAAACCTGGCTCGCCGACGGCCGCGACAAGCCGACGCCGGCCAGCAAGGGACGCTGGCCGCACTCCGACGCGCTGCACGTCACCGAGCGCTGGCGCGCGCTCGATGCCGACACGATCGAATACCAGGCGGTCGTGGAGGATCCGAAGATGCTGTCCGGCCCGTGGACCACGCCGCTCGTCACCGCGCGGCGCACGCCCGTCCAGAAGATCGGCGAAGGCATCTGCTCCGACAGCTTCACCTACACGCTCGCGGCATCCGGCAAGGGTAAGAAGTAGGCCCCACCACTCGCAGGAGGCGTCCATGGTTCGACTCGCGGCACGTGGCCTGGCTACGGTACTGCTCGCTCTGCTGATTCCCTCCGCTGCATTTGCGCAAGCCTCCATCACCGGCGTGGTGAAGGATGCCACGGGCGCCGTGCTGCCGGGCGTCACCGTCGAGGCCTCGAGCCCGGCGCTCATCGAGAAGGCGCGGACGGTCGTGACCGATGGCGGCGGCCAATACCGGATCGTCACGCTCCCACCCGGCACCTATGCGCTCACCTTCACGCTCTCGGGCTTTTCAAGCGTCCGGCGCGAAGGGATCGAGCTGCGAGGCACCTTCACGGCCGCCATCGATGCGGAGCTTCGCGTCGGCTCGGTCGCCGAGACGGTGACGGTCACCGGCGAGGCGCCGATCGTGGACGTGCAGAGCGCGACGCAGCAGCGCGTGCTCGGCAGCGAGGTGGTGGACGCGATCCCGACGAGCCGCATGCCGTCGAGCCTCGTCGAGCTGATTCCCGGCATCACCGTGACGCAGGGCGCGGGCAACTGGTACGGCCTCGGCGCGCACGACGTCGGCGGATCGGTCGGCGACATCGTCGGCATCTTCGCGATTCATGGCGGCACGTTCCAGGACTCGCGCATGACGATCAACGGCCTCTCGACCGGGTGGGGCAACGAAGCGTTCGAGACCGGCTACACGCCGAACATGAGCGCCATCCAGGAGACGGTCGTCGACACCGCGGCGTCGGTGGAGAACGAAGTCGGCGGCGTCCGCACGAACATCATCCCGAAGGACGGCGGCAACGTTTTCGCCGGCACCATCTACGCCAGCTACACCAACGAACATCTCACGAGCAACAACGTCGATGCGGATTTGAGATCGCGCGGCCTGCCGTTTGCCAACTCCGTGAGGGTCAACGGCGATTTCAACCCCGGTTTCGGCGGGCCGATTCGCAGCGACAAGGTGTGGTTCTACGCGGCTGGGCGTTACCTCCGCGCGGACAACTATGTCGCCGGCATCTACGTGGACAAGACGCAGGACGATCCGAACGTCTGGGCGTACACGCCGGACTTGAGCCGCAAGGCGATCAACAACGGCACGTGGAAGGACGGGCAGGGGCGCGTCACGTGGCAGGCGAACAGGACGCACAAGCTGGCCTTCTCGTGGTCGGAGCAGACGTCCTGCAAGTGCCCCTCGCTCATCTCGCCGACACAGGTCGGCGGGACGGAGAACCGCTGGGGGCATCCGCAGCGCATCATCACCGGCGACTGGACGGCGCCCGTGACCAGCCGCCTGCTGCTCGACGCGAGCATCCTGCACCAGATCAACAAGTGGGGATTCTTCCCGCGCGACACCATGCCGTCGAACATCATCGGGTTCCTCGAGCAGTCCAACGGTATGAACCTCAAGACACGGCCGGCGGACTATCGCGACGCCAAGAACGAGACGCTGCGCTACCGCTTCGCCGTGTCCTACGTCACCGGCGCGCACGCGTTGAAGACGGGCGTCGTCAACTCGTGGGCGATGGCGGATTACAACCAGTTTGCGCTGCAGCCGATTCGCTACCGGTTGAATCGTGGCGTGCCCAATCAGGTCATCCTGCGGGTGCGGCCGTACCACGACCTGTGGACGCTCGATGCCGAGCCCGGCATCTACGTGCAGGATCGCTGGACCGTCGATCGGCTGACGCTGAATCTCGGCGTGAGGTACGACTACAAGCGCAGCCACTTCCCGGAGCAGACGATTAGCGATCCGACCAATCCCTATGGGGCGTCGCGGTTCGTGCCCGTGCCGTTCGTGGTCCCGGAGACCGATCAGCTGCGCTGGCACGACATCACGCCGAAGATGGCGGCCGCCTACGACCTGTTCGGCGACGGGAAGACCGCGGTGAAGGTGAGCCTGAACAAGTACCTCGATGGGACGCAGGTGGACGGCATCGGCAACCCGGTCGCCGGCAACCTCGTGCTCGAGACGACGCGCGCGTGGACGGACGGGAACCAGAACTTCAGCCCGGAGTGCGACCTGCTGGCGCCCGCGGCCAACGGCGAGTGCGGTCCGATGGCAAACCCGAACTTCGGGAAGGTGAGCGGCGGCGCGGGGCAGTGGGATCCGCGCCTGCTGCGCGGCTGGGGCGTGCGCGGCTACAACTGGGAGTTCTCGACCAGCGTGCAGCGACAGCTCGTGCCGCGCGTCTCGGCGGACGTCGGCTACTTCCGGCGCTGGTACGGCAACCTGACGACCACCGACGATCGCGCGCTGACGCCGGCGGACTTCGATACCTTCAGCATCCCCGCGCCGAGCGATCCGCGTCTGCCCGGGAACGGCGGCTATACGGTCGGCGGGCTGCGCGATCTCAAGCCGACCAGCTTCGGGCGGCCGTCGGACAACCGCATCACGTTTGCGAAGGAGTTCGGCCGGTACATCCGCCACTGGAACGGCGTCGACGTGTCGGTGAACGCCCGTGTGCGCGAAGGCGTCCTGCTGCAGGGTGGTCTCAGCACCGGGCGGACGTCGACCGACAACTGCGACCTGGTGCAGAAGCTGCCCGAGCTGTCACCGGCCGTCCCGCTGGACCAGTGCCACGTCGACACGAAGTTCCTCACGCAGGTGAAGTTCCTCGGGTCGTACACGATTCCGCGCATCGACGTGCAGATGAGCGGGTCGATGCAGAGCGTCCCCGGTCCGGAGGTGCAGGCGAACTTCGTCGCGTCGTCCGCGCTGGCCGCGCAGTCGCTCGGCCGTCCGCTGGCCGGCAGCGCGCCGAACGTGACGGTCAACATCGTCAAGCCGGGATCGATGTACGGCGAGCGGTTGAACCAGGTGGATCTGCGCTTCGCGAAGATCGTGCGGCTCTCGCAGCGGCGCATCTCGCTGAACGTGGATCTGTACAACGCCCTGAACGGCAACGCCGTGCTGCAGCAGAGCAACACGTTCGGCAACTGGCAGCAGCCGCAGGGGATTCTGGTGGGTCGCGCGGTGAAGGTTAGTACTCAGTACAACTTCTGAACGCAGGCGGACTTGAAAGTCCGCCTCTACGGCCGTCAATGACGAACGTAGCGGCGTAGCCGACAAGACGAACGTAGAGGCGGACCTTCAGATCCGCCTGAAAAAGGGGAGGCAGCATGACGAGGTCCGGGATGCTCGCGGCGCTTGTTCTCATACTCTCGTTCGCCGCGCCCGCGCGGGCACAAGACACCTCCAGCGGCACCATCGCGGGTGTCGTGCGCGACGAAGGGGGCGCGGTGCTCCCCGGTGTCACGGTGGAGGCCGCGAGCCCGGCGCTCATCGAACGCACGCGCACGGTGGTGAGCGACGGTGAGGGGCGTTATCGCATCGTGGACCTCCGGCCCGGCACCTACACCGTGACGTTCACGCTGCAGGGGTTCAGGAGCGTGCGGCGCGAAGGGATCGACATCTCCACCGGCTTCGTCGCGACGGTCAACGCGGACCTGGGTGTCGGCCAGCTCGCCGAAACCATCACGGTCAGGGGCGAGGCGCCGCTCGTCGACGTGCAGGGCATGACGCAGCAGCAGGTCTTCACGCGCGAGACGGTGAAGACGCTGCCGATGGGGAAGAACGCCGGCATCTATGCGGCGCTGCTGCCCGGCGCCGCGCCACTGAGCCCGACCCAGCAGGATGTCGGCGGCACCAAGGGCGAGGACACGCAGTGGTTCCGCATGCACGACAGCGGGCGCAGCACGCAGCTGCGCGACGGCATGTTCATCGGCACGCCGATGGGCGGCGCCAACTTCAACTCCGCCGTCAATCCCGCGACGATCGAAGAGGTCACCGTGCAGCTGCCCGGCACCCTGACCGCGGAAGTGATGGGCGACGGGCCGCAGACCAATTTCGTGCCGCGCGACGGCGGCAACATCTTCAGCGGATCGTTCTCGACCGATTTCGGCAGCAGCCGGCTGCAGGGCGACAATATCTCGTCCGAGCTGCGCGCACGCGGCGCCGCGCGCCCGGGCGATCTGCGGCAGCTGTACGATGTCGGCGGCGGCATCGGCGGACCGATCGCGCGCGATCGCGTGTGGTTCTTCGGCAGCACCCGCTACAACGGCGCGTCAACCTACGCCCCGGGCAACTATTACAACAAGCAGGCGGGGTCGCTCTTCTATGAACCCGACTTGAGCCGTCCCGCGTTCGACCGCAACTATTATCAGGAGCTCGGCGCCCGCTTCACGATCAAGGCGGCGGAGAAGCACCGCGTCACGGTCCTCGCGCGCGACGAGCGCAGCTGCGCCTGCCTGCGCGACGTGCTGGTGCCGAGCGCGTCGGGCGCACTGAAATCGCCGGAAGCATCAGGCGACCGCCGCTATCCGTGGGGCACCTACACGCTGCAGGCCGGCTGGACCAATCCGCTCACCAACCACATCCTGCTCGACGCCGGCTCGAACTTTCTCGGCCACCGCATCATCAGCCGCTTCGGCAACGACGGAAAGCCGGACGGCAGCCCGGACGACATCGCGGTGTTCGATCGGGTCAGGAACTATTGGTACGGGTCACCCGGCGAGACGCTGAACCAGGGTGTCGCGCGCGGCTACCAGGACTTCTCGGCGCTCAACATCCGCGCATCGGTGTCGTACGTGAGCGGCGCGCACAACTTCAAGACCGGCATCCAGTATCGACGCGCGACGCTCGACAACAACTTCTTCATCAACCACGACGTCAGCTACACGTTCGCCGGCCGCGTGCCCGAGTCCGTCACCTACTGGGCGACGCCGTACCGCAACATGAACCGCGTCGCGCAGGGCGCGTACTTCGCTCAGGAGCAGTGGACGATGAGCCGGCTGACGCTGAACCTGGGCGCACGGCTCGAGTTCGTCAACGGCTACATTCCAGAACAGCACCTGGCGGCCGGCCCGTGGGTCCCCGCGCGCGACTTCGCGGCGGTGAAGAACGTGCCGAACTGGAAGGACATCAATCCACGCATCGGCGCGTCGTACGACCTGTTCGGTAACGGCCGCACGGCGATCAAAGGGTCGATTGGCCGCTTCATCCCGCTGCAGAGCAACATTCCCATCGGCACGACCTCCGGCATCGTCTTTCCGAACAACCCCGTGAGCGCGATGGTCATCAGCTCGACGCGCACGTGGACCGACGCCAACGGCGACTACGTCCCGCAGGACTCGGAGCTCGGGCCGTCGTCGGCGGCGGACTTCGGCAAGCCGCGCGTGGTGACGCGCTACGCGGACGACGTGCTGCACGGGTGGAGTGCGGGTCCGTACAGCTGGCAGGGATCCGTCTCCCTGCAGCACGAGCTGCTGACTGGACTTGCGGTGAACGCGGCGTACTACCGCACGTGGTACGGCAACTTCCTCGTCACCGACAACCTGCTCGTCGGCCCGGAGGATTACGACAGCTACTGCATCACGGCCCCTGGCGATCAGCGGCTGCCCAGTCCGGGAGAGCGCGTGTGCGGTCTGCTGGCGATCAAGCCCGCGAAGTTCGGCCGCCAGGACAACCTCGTCACCAACTCGCAGCATTACGGCAAACAGAGCGAGATCCACAACGCGATCGACCTGACGATGAACGCGCGCTTCGGCGATGGCGGCCTGCTCACCGGCGGCGTGTCGTTCGGCAAGACCGTGTTCGACAACTGCGCGGTGCTCTCGAAGCTGCCCGAGATGACGACGGCGGCCTTCGGCCCGTTGAGCGCGGACGCCGGGCGTGCGAGCCCGCAGAGTGTCTGCCGTCTCGACCCGCCGCTCGGGGCCGAGAGCCAGTTCAAGCTGTCGGGTGCGTACAGCCTCCCGTGGAGCCTGCGTGTGAGCGCGCTGTATCAGAACAACCCGGGCATCGACACGACGGCGACCTACGTCGCGACCAACGCGGAGATCGCGCCGTCGCTCGGCCGCGATCTCGCAGCAGGGGTGCGCGGCACGGCGAACATCGAACTCATCAACCCGCGGTCGCTCTATCGTGAGGGACGCGTCAACCAGTTGAACTTCGCCCTCAATCGGGTGTTCCGGCTGGGCAACTCGCGCGTCCAGCCGCGGTTCGAGCTGCACAACGCGCTGAACTCGGCACCGATCCTGGCGATCAACCCGCGCTTCGGGCCGGCGTGGCAGCAGGTGCGGACGGTGCTGTCGCCGAGGCTGGCGAAATTCGCGTTGCAGATCGATTTCTAGGGGGCAGGTCGCGGGGGGTAGTGGGCAGTGGGAGGCAGGTAACAGGTGGCAGTAGACGCAGCGGTAGGCTCACTGCCACCTACTACTGCCACCCGCCCTCTGCCACCTGCCGCCTGATTGGCTATCGGCCGTAGAGGAACATTTTCTTCCCGTCGGCCATCACGATCTCCTGCAGGCGCAGGATCTTCTGACCGTCCGAGAACTGGTACCCCATCGCGGTGATCACATCACCCGGCTTCAGCGTGGTGTTGTTCCAGCCGTTGCCGGACATGCGGGCCGTGCTCGGGCCGCCGACGTCCCACTTCTCCATCTTCCCGTTGGCGCCCTGCACGTTGAGGCCGATCATCACGTGCGGGTTGGTCCAGGTATAGCCGGTCACAGTGCCCTTCACGGTGACTTCCTTCCCCGTATCGACGGGCCACGAGTGATGGGCACGCAGGGGAGTGGCAGCGGCGACGAGGCCGGCTGCGAGCGCAAGAATTTGTAGCCTGGTGATCACGCCACACCTCCGACGGCAATTCTAATTGAATTGCCGGCCATTCAAGCCCCACCGTTGCGGCGGCGGGCCGCTCAGCGCTTCGCCGAGGTCGCGGCGGCGCCCAGCGGACCGACGCGCTGCTTCTGGTCCTCGAACTTGAGCCAGATCGACACCCGGTTTTCGCTGCTGGTGATTCGCGTCGTGTGACCCTTGCCGGTGAGGTCGTCGATGAACTCCATCGAGCCCGCCGGCAGGTCCACCTTGCCTTCGGCGACCTCGAGCTGCCCGCTGCCCGAGAGGTTGATGATGTACTGGCGCTGCGGGCCGACGTGCCAGTCGCTGAAGCGCCCGGGCGTTCCGACACGCACTTCAACGCTGGCGATCTTCTCGAGCTTCGTGTCCATGGTCAGCGGGATGTCTTCGACGTGCGACAGCCCGTCGGTGCCCGTGTAGATCCGCTTGATGACGGTCGGCTTGCCGGCCGACTGCGCCTCCACGCGGTTGCGGGCGATGTCGGCGCCCCATACGGTCAGGCACACGCCGGCGAGCGCGGCCGCCGTCAGCCATCTGATCGCCAATCTCATAATCTCCTCCTCGCTATCTGGCAGCGCGGTTCGGGGTGCCGGGGGTCTTGAGACTGTTGTACACCGCCTCGACGAACATCTCGGTCGTCCACCGGCCCGTATTCGCGCCGTAGCGCGTGTCGTAGTCCGCCGTCAGCCTCGCCGCCTTCACCTGCGCAAGCGTCGCGCCCGCGTCGATCATCGCCTTCACGCGGTCGCGCACGATGACGACCATGTCGCGATACTCGGTCACCTCGTGCTCGTCGGCGAGGAACCCGTGCCCGGGCACGACGTAGGTGCCCCCCTCGCCCTCGTGCTCGAAGTTGGTCCGGTTCAGGATGTCGTTCAGCGCCTTGATCTCGCCGTTGACGGTACCGCCGTTCTTCACGTCGATGAACGGATACTGCGTCGTGGTAAAGACGTCGCCGGCGACGATGACGTCGGCGCGCCGGAAGACGACGAGGCTGTCGCCGTCGGTCGATGCATTCGGCTCGTAGAACATCTCGATGCTGTCGCCGTTGTGGAACTTGCGGCGGTGCTCCTCGAGATAGGTGTCGGCCGGCTGCGCTTCGGCCGGTGCGTTGGCGTCCTGCAGGCGCGTGAGCACGTTGTTGTGCGCGATCATCGTCGCGTGCCGGAGCGGGTCGGCAAAGAGCCCGGTGACGCCGCGCGGCGCGGAATTGATGAAGAACGATCCCGGCAGGCTGGGATCCATGCCGGCGGTGCCCAGCTTCGCGTTCCCGCCCGTGTGCTCCGGGTGGAAGCTGGTGTTGGCGATGAACTGGATGGGCCGTTCGCTCAGCTTCCCGATGGCGGCAATCACCTTCTCGGAGAGCCTGCCGGTGCCCGTATCGACGACAAACGCGCCCTGATCGCCGGTCTGCACGACGATGTTGCCGCCATCGCCGACGAGCATGTAGACGTTCTCCCGGATCGGCAGCACGTGGATCTCGCCGTCGCGCGGCTCGGGATCCACGGCCTTGCTCGTCTCGCTCGGCCGGCCGGGCGCCGGCGACAGCAGCGCCTTCTGCTGCGCCTCGGTCATGCTCTTCAGGCTGTCGGCGTACCCCGGGTACATCGACGGCGCCCCCATGAGGGTGGCCGCGAGTGGCAGCTTGTAGCGATCCGCGTACTCGTGCGCGAACGGCTGCGTGCCGAACGGGTAGAACGGCACCACCTCCGGCGAGCGGCCGAGGATCTGCTCGCTGTCGTCGCAGGCGTACAGCCACGTGCCGTGATCGACGGGCGCACGGTAATAGTCGTTGCTGCGCAGCTGCGGCTCGGTGAGGAACACCGGATCGGTGACGACGGTCGTGTCCGTCAGGTGGTCGCCGTGGCGAACGAGGAACTCGGTGACGGTCGCCTGGTCGCTCTCGGGCGTCCCGTTGCGCCGCAGCCACCCCTGCTTGAGATGCGTCGTCTGCACGACGAGCGTGTTGCCGACGAACTTACCGGTCGAAAAACCGCGGAAGGTGTGCGGTGCCCATGCCGGCGGATGCGGGCGTCCGTCCATCCAGATCACGCGATGGCCTTCGGTCACCTGCGCCCACCAGTGAATCGCCACGAGCCGCTGATTGTGCGGGTCGCGCTCTTCCCACGCGCGGAAGTTGCCGGTGGCGCGCATCTGGTAGGGCGTGACGTAGGCGTCGCACTGGTGGTTGCGCAGCGTCACGCGCGACGGGTCGTACGACAGCGCCCAGAGGCGCCCGGCCTCGTTCAAGGCGAAGCCGCCGAAGTCGACGAGCTCCGATCCCGGCCCGCGCTCCATCCCGTCCTCGTTCATCGTCGGCGTCCAGTAGCCGGAGAGGTCGATGGCCGGACCGGGCGGCGGCTCCTCGGCGGCGGGCTGCTGCGGGCGCGGTCCCTGTGCCAGCAGCGTCGCGCCTGCGACGGCGACGCACGCACACACGAACACACGGACGTTCTTCATGATGGTGTTCCTCAAGGCGCACTGCAGGACGTGGGATGCCAGCCGGTGGCATCGGCCTGCTTCCGGAAGTGGATGCTGGTCCAATACGGGGTCAGGAGGTACTCCGGATCGTTGAGCTCCGCGGTGACGAGCATCAACGACTCGCCGCCGGGCACGTCGAATCGATCGAAGTATTCGGTGAGGACGGCGTTGGCGCTGTAGGGGACGCCGTTCTTCCGCAGGTATCCGGGTTTCATGTTCGTGGTGACGACCTTGAGCGCGCCGCCGCGAATCTGCGGGCCGCCGCGGTTCGGGATCGGCGACGCGAAGATGGCCCGCGGCTGGTCCCACGCCGCGACCGAGAGCCCCTGCCATTCGCTGCCGGCGGGCTTGGGCGCGCCGAACGCCAGCATCCGCGTCTGCGTGCCGTTGTCCGCTTCGATCTTGAGCGTCGTGTCGTCCTGCCACGTGATGTGCAGGCGCTGCGGCAGGTGCAGGAGGCCGGCCGCGCCGTAGGCCTTGCACTGCTCGCCGGCAGCTTCGTCCTTCGCCGGGTCCCAGGCATCCGCGATCTTCTTTCCGTTGGGGTTCAGCGGAACGGAGACGTAGTCGCCCTTCGGCGGGGTGAACTGACGGTAGCGCCAGTCCTCGGTGACGAGCGACACCCAGTAGCCGGTGAGGTCGATCAGGGCGCCCGCGCGCGGCGTCGGGGGAGGCCCAGCCGGCGGCGCGGCTCCGCGCCCCTGCGCCGACAGCGCCACGATCGAAAGGGCGGCAAGTGCTGCGGCGGCAACGGCAGCACGCGTTCGAGCAACGGTCACGTGGCCTCCTGGTCGCGATGCGAAGCGCACATCTTACCGCAAGTAAAGGTTTACATCTGTGGAAAACGCCCTCACCAGCGGCCCGGCGGCGCCGTGCTCGCGCGCACGACGAGCGTGTGCGGCAGCACCACCTGGTCCGGCGGAGACGGGTCGCGGTTGTTCAGCAGATCGAGCAGCACGCGCACGGCATTCTCGCCCATCTGCCGCATTGGCTGCGCCACCGTCGTCAGCGGCGGATCCGTGTAACGGGCGTAGCGGATGTCGTCGACGCCCACGACGGACAGGTCGTCCGGGATCCGGATCTTCCGGCGCCGCGCGGTGTGGATGACGCCCATCGCCATCTCGTCGTTGAGGCAGAAGATCGCGGTCGGCGGGCGCGTGCGGCCCAGCAGGCGCTCGCCGGCGACGACCCCGGAATCGATCGAGAAATCGCCGTTCATCACCACCATGTGGCGATCCGCCCGCTCCTTCTTCGCCCGCTCGCGCGCGCCGAGCAGCCGCTGATCGCTGACGAAGCTGAGCGCCGGTCCGGTGACGATGCCGATGTGGCGGTGGCCGAGCCGGTACAGGTGATCCATCGCCTCGACGGCGGCGGCGTGGTTGTCGATCTGCACGCTGGGAATCCCGAGCTGCGGGATGAAGCCGAGCGCGTTGACGACCGGCGCGCGGCGCTCGGTCGTCGAGCGCACGAGCGCTTCGAGGCCGTTCGACAGCTTGCGACCGAGGAAGATCAGCCCGTCGGCTTCCTTCGCCTGCAGCATCTCGGCGTAGCGCTCCTCGCGTCCCTGGTCGTACTGCGTGTCGCCGAGCAGCACCGCGTAGCCCTCGCGGTGCGCGCTCTCCTCGATGCCCTGCAGGATGAGCGAGAACATCGGGCGCGAGATGTCGGGCACGGTGACGATGAGCCGGCGCGTGCGGAGCATGCGCAGGTTCTTGGCCGTGGCGTTGGGGGCGTAACCGAGATGCTCGACGGCGGCCATGACGCGGCGGCGTGTCGCCGGGGAGACGAAGGCGGCGTTCGACAGGACGCGTGAGACCGTGGCGGTGGATACGCCCGCGCGTCGCGCGACATCGTTGATCTTCGCCACGAAGGGCAATGATACCGAAGGGCCGCCTGCAGGCAGCGCCTGCGAAGACGAAGGGCCGCCTGAAGGCGGCCCCTCCGAACAGGCACGTTGCCCCTACCAGGACAGAGGCGTAGGGCCGGCTTTGGCCGGCCTCCGTCAGAACACGTATTTCACGGCGAACTGCCAGATGCGCGGCGTCGCGCCGACGGCAAGCGCGGTGATGCGGCCGAAGGTCGCCGGGTTGTTCAGCGTGGCGATCGGATTGGCCCAGTTCGAGCGGTTGGTGAGGTTGATGGCCTCGGCGCGCAGCTCGATCCGGTTGCCGCCGCTGATGTTGAATCCGCGCACGAACGACTGATCCCACTGCCAGAAGCCGGGGCCGCGCAGCATGTTGAACGGCGCGTCGCCATACGTTCCCGGCGCCGGCTGGCTGAACGCCGCGATGTTGAAATACGAGGTCAGGCTGTCGCGATCCGCATAGGGATTGACGCCCGCGACCACGTTCGGCCGCTGCGTCGGCGCGTTGTCGGTGAACCCGTTGAGCGCCGGGTCGCCGCCCGCGAGCACGTTGACCGGCGCGCCGCTGCGAATCTGCAGCACGCTCGACGCCGTCCAGTGCGACGCGATGAGGCCGAGCACGCCGCCGAAGTCGGGGGACCGCAGCACCGCCGTCGCGTTGAACAGGTGCCGCCGGTCCGCAAGGCAGGGCCCCTCGTCGAGGCTCTCCTCGGTCGGCCCGTTGTTCTGATACGGCTGGTGCAGGTGGTTCGCGCCCACGTTCAGCACCGCGCCAATCGGCGAGAGCGCCACGCACTTCGAGAGCGTGTAGTTCGCGTTCAGGTTGACGTTCGTGCCGACGTCGAAGCGCGTGTTGAGGAGCAGGCCGTTGTAGTTCTGGTAGCCGACGTCGGAGTACTGGGTGACGTAGCCGAGCGCGACGCCGCGGTTCTGCACGTTGAGCAGCCGCCGCTGGTCGCGGTTTGCCGCCGTCGTGCACACCGGGTAGTCACGGTCGGCGCCAATCGTCGCGTCGTAGAGCCGGCACGGCGCGAACCCGAGATTGAGCGCCGGATTCATTTCTTCGGCGTTCAGCTGGTGAAGGATCTTCGTTCCCAGGTAGGTCGCCGACGCGAACCACCGGCGCGTGAGCTGGCGCTGGAGCCCCGCGTCCCACGAGTACTGCTCCGTCGGCTTGAGATCCGCCGGCAGCGGCAGGAACGAGCTGTAGACCGGGAACGCCGGGTTTGCCGGGTTGAAGACGTAGGGGAACGCATTGCCGCCCGGATAGCTCGCCCACGGATTGTCGAGACTCACGCCGGGAGGCAGGTTCACGGTCAGGCGGAACGGCGCCACCGACGAGGTGTTCAGGTGGACGTACTGGTGCACGTAGTCGTGGCCGAGACCCGCGCCGGCGCGCACCGCCGTCCGGCCATCGCCGGTGACGTCCCACGCAAAGCCGACGCGCGGATCGAATTCCCGGTAGTGCGACTTCACGCCCGAGTTGCCTTCGAAGCCGGGGTCGCCGGGGTAGCTGAATCCGGGCGGCGCATTCTTCATCACCTGGCTGCGCGTGCCCTTGTTGAACGCATCGATGTCGAAGTTGTAGACGTCGGCGTCGTAGAAATTCATCGGCAGGAACGGATTCCAGACGACGCCGTAATTCAACGTCACGCGATTGAGCTTCCACGTGTCCTGAACGTAGGCGGCGGAGATGGGCTGCGTCACGCGCACCGGGTTCGGGTTTGCCTGCCGGTGCTGGGCGACGCGCCCGGTGATGAAATCAGCCGTCGCGTTGCCCGTGAACTGCCCGGTGAACGTGTAGCTGCCGACCGACCACGCATTGGCCACCGAATCGGATTTGGTCCAGAGATAGTGGCCGCCGAAGCCGAACTGGTGAGCGCCTCTCACCACGGTGAAATCGTCGCTGGCGCCGGCGTTCTGTACCTTCGTATAGGTGTTCGAGTTGAACGAGCCGTTGCCGATGTTGAACCCGTTGTTCACGATCAGCCGGATGTAGCCGGGGACGTAGGTGTAGGCGTTGATCCCGACGTCCGGCGCGCCGAAGAAGCTCGGTCCCGGTTTGTTGGCGTAGACGTCGTTGCCGAGCAGGCGGAACGAATTCACCATCGACGAATTGAGGACCCACGTGTGGCCGAAGGTGAAGTTGTGCGCGCGGTCGTCGGACCCCGGCAGGTTCGTCACCAGCACGTTGTTGCCGGCGGCGTCGTAGGGGACCGTGCGGTCGTCGGTCGTCAGCATGTAGCGCACGACGAAGGAATGCTTCTGGCTCGCCAGGAGGTCGACGCGGATCGGGATCTGCGACTCGTTCTCGTGCACCGGCGCGCCCCAGAACACCTTGCCGCACTCGTCGATCGGCTGCGGCAGCTTGCGCGAGACGTTGAGCGCCGCGGGGCTGATCAGGCTCGGGTCGATCCGATTGCCGACAAACGGCGCCCCGAGCGCCAGGGCGCGGCCGCCGTTGCACGCGGGCGACGCGAAGGTGGTGAAGTCGCCGGCCATCATCGCGGCCGTCGGCACGAACGCCTGCTGATCGAGCGGGTTCTGTCGCGTCGTCGTCGCTTGCAGCCCGGCGAAGAAGAACAGCTTGTCGCGCAGGATCGGTCCGCCGAGGGTGCCGCCGAACTGATTCCGCTTGAGGCCATCCTTCCGCTGCGACAGCGGGTCGGGCGCGTTGAAGCGGCTGTCGCGGCCGAACTCGAAGGCGCTGCCGTGCAGCGCATTGGTCCCCGACTTGGTGACCGCGCTCACCGACGCACCCGCGCGGATCGTGCCGCCGGCTTCCTGTGCGCCGGTGGCGAGCTTGAACTCCTGCAGCGCGTCGGGGAAGGGCAGGTGCATCCCGGTGCCGTCGAAGTTGTTCAGGTGCGGCGCGCCGTCGAGCGAATACGAGACCCCGTAGTCGTTGCCGCCCGCGACTGAAATGCGCACGCCGGTGTTCATCGAGAACGCCGGCGAGCTGATCGTCTGCACCGCCAGCCCCGACAGCGTAATGAGCTGCGTCACCTGTCGTGCGTTGAGCGGCAGCTCCACGATGCGCTCGCTCTCGACGACGGTGCCGACGCCGGTCGAACGCGTATCCACGAGCGGCGCCTCACCCGTGACCTGCACTTGTTCCTCCACGGCGCTGACGCCCATCACCGGGTTGACGACCGGGTTGGCGTTCACCTGCAGGACGATGCCGCTCTGCGCCCACGTGGCGAACCCCTGGAGGACCGCCTCGAGCCGGTACGGACCCAGCGGGAGGTTCGGCAGGACGTACGAGCCCGTTTCGTTCGACACGGTGGTTCGCGTGGCGCCTGTTTCCTGCTGGGTCACGGTGATCGTGACGCCCGGCAGGACGGCGCCGCTCTGATCGCGCACGGTGCCGCTGACGGTGGCGGTCGCCTGCGCCCACGCCGATGCAGAGGCGATCACGATCGCGAGGATCGTCAGCGCCAGCGATCGCACCAGACGAATCGATTTCATCGACAACCTCCGGGTTAGATGATGACGGGCTGCTAGTCGAAGGTCTGGCCGGGCTGCTGGCCCCAGGTGAAGCCGTCTCTCGGCCGCTTCAGGGTGACCATCCGGATGCGGTGGTCGGCGGGGTTCCGTCCCGGAGCCCCGGTGATGATCACGACGTCGCCGGCCTTGAGCGTCTCGCGCGTCACGCCGGTGCCATTCAACTGGCCGGTGCCGCCCCACTCCACGTTGTAGGTGGTCACGGTGCCGTCCTTCTCCTTGACGCCCACGTGGACGAAGGAGTGCGGGTTGCGGAACACGAACTGGACGATTTCGCCTTCGATCGTCGCCGACTGCGTTTCGAGGTAGGTGGCCGCGAACGAGTGATGCGCGGACGAGACGAGAGGACGCCCGAGCAACCCGGCGACGGCGGCGAGGAGAACGACGAGCACACGCTGCATGAACCTGCGCCTTCCTTCGAAGATGGCTGCGACCGGGTCGAGTGCTGGAGAGATATACCGCCGCGGCGTCGGCCTGTCAAGAAAACGTTTTCAACTGGCAAAAACAGCAATTTCGGATTGCGGCGCATCCGTCCGCGGCCCGAACGCCTAGCGCGAGAACTCGAAGACCGACACGATCGGCGTCGAAACGTCGACGCCGGTGCCCGACGACTGCACGTCGCCGCTGACCGCATAGAAGCGGTTGGCGATCACGGCGGCGGCGACGCCGTGGCGCGCAATCGCCATCGGCGGCAGCATCGACCACGTATTGCTGGCCGGGTCGTACTCTTCGAAGGTGCGGAAGACGGTCTGCTGCTGCGGATCCTGGAACTCGCCGCCCGCGATATAGATGCGGTTGTTGTAGACGCCGTAGGCGAGCGCGCTGCGCGTGGTCGGCATGCGCGCGCCGGGCGTGCCCCAGGTGTCGGTCGCCGGATCGTAGATCTCGACGATGGCGGTGTCGGAGGCGAGGGAGATGAAGGCGGCGCCGACGCGACCGCCAATCACGTAGATCTTGCCGTTGACCGCGCCGATGGCCGCGTGGTTGCGCGGTGTCGGCATCGGCGTCAGCTCCTTCCACGTGTTGGTCGCCGGGTCGTACGCCTGGACCGTGCCGAGACCGCGCTGCGGTGTCGCGAAGCTGAGAAAATTCTCCTTCGCCCAGGGCTGCGTCGTCGCGCCGCCGATGACGTAGATCCGGTCGCCGACAGCGGCCGCGACGGCCGCGCCGCGCTTGATCGGCATCGGCGCCAGCGCCTTCCACGCATCCTGCGCCGGGTTGTACTCCCACGCGTTGTCAATCGGGACCCAGGCCGCGCCGCCGGTCTGCGGGTAGACGAAGCCGCCGAACACATAGATGCGGCCGTTGTAGCTCGCGATCGCCGTGTGATGCGCCGGCAGCGTCATCGGCTTCTTCTTCGCCCACTTGTCGGCCGCGGGGTCGTACTCGTAGACGAGCCCCGCCGGATGCCAGAGCGGGATGAGCCCGGCGAAGACGTACAGCTTTCCGCCGGCGGCCGCGCCAAGCAGCTCTTCCCGCGGCTCGGGAAACGGCGCGACGTTTTTCCACGTGCCCTGCGCGGCGGCGGTCGACGCCGCTGCCAGGACGATCAGCACGGACGCAATCGCTCGTGTCGTCATCGTTTCCCCGCCGCGTGATCGCGGAATTCGTTGAACTTCTGCTCGTCGCTCGGGACGCAGCGATCCTCGAGGATGCCCGACCAGCCGCCGATCGCCATCTTGTCCTTCGGAATGAGCGTCCACACCTTCAGGCTGCTCTTCCACGGCGCCGCGTAGGTCGCCGGGTCGGTGAGCGTCAACTGGACGCGGAGCCGATTGGGGCTGGGTCGATCCCATCGCTCCTCGAGCACCGCCTTCTCGCTGACCGGATAGCCGTACTGGTCGAGCCACTGCCGATCGTCGAAGCCGGTCGACGTGACCACGAGCGTGTCGCCTTCCCAGCGCGCCGTCGAATAGCCGTTGTACCGCGGCAGGTAGTCGTCCACGTTCGGCAGCTTCCGCCCGTCGAGCCAGATTTCGCGGTTGTCCCACGTCCACTCGAACCGCTGCACGATGCGGTCGTTCGCCTGGGAATGCACCATCTCCATCGTGGCGCCGCCGCCGGAGAACGTGATGAGGCGCGCCAGTCCGAGCGGCTCGCAGCGCGCCTCCGGGTCGTTGCCGAACGCGGGCAGCACCGCGCGACGCATGCCGACATCGAGATCGGTCCGGCGGTTCGCTTCTTCGCTTCCCAACTCGAAGCCGCGACCGGGCTTGTTCATCTGGAAACGGCGCTCGCCCTCGGCGGTGCGCGCCGGCGGCGCGCCGAGAAATCCGTACGACGCCGGCGGCCACGGACCGGGGTCCGCGCATTCGGGGCAGCGGGGCAGCCCGTAGGCCTGCGGGTTGCGCGCCCACAGGCCGTTGAAGTCGCGCTTGTTGTAGGCGCGCTTGTCGGTGTCGGAGGAGGTGAAGGCGTCCTGCGCATTCCCGCGCGGAGGCGGTGCCTGCGCGACGGCGGTCTGCACCAGCGCCGCCGCCGTAATGCACATCAACGCGAGCGTCTTCGTCACATTCGCCATCGCTCTTCCTCGCCTGTCGTTACTGCGCCGACGCGGACTGGCCGGGCAGCTTCTTCTCGCCCTGCGGCTGCAGGCCGTCGGGCACGCCGTCGAGATCGACCGCCTTCACGTCGCCGCGGTCGCCGACGATGTTCTCGCCCTTGTCGTTCTCGATCTTCATCACGATCCCGCTGTGGCCGCCGGCGCGTGAGGTGCCGACGAACAGCTTGACGCGCGTCCCGCTCTTCAGCGCGTCCACGCTGCGGCCGCGCGTCCAGCCCGCGCGCGCGAGCACCGAGGGATTGGTCAGCAGCTCGGAGACCCAGTGCTCGACCGTCCCGTCCTTCGTCGTCCGATCGAAGGTCATGGTGGGATGCGGGTTCTGATAGCTGAACGCCGTCACGGTCGCCCACGTGCTCCACAGATGCGTCGTGTCGTAGGAGATGGCGCTGCCATGATGCGCGAAGGCCAGCGATGAGACGGCGAGGAGCATGCTGCCGAGCAGCGTCGCGTGCAGGGCGTGTTTCATGGGGCGGCAGTGTACGCCTTCCGGGCGGGTTCGTAAAACGATTTCATGGAACGAAATCGCGCCGGCGGCGCCGGCGCGCGTTGCTGTCGGGCTCACAGGTTGTAGGCCATGATGCGGCCGGCCGCGATGATCGAAAACCACAGGACGAGCGACAGCAGGCCGGCCATGCGCGCGCGAAACGGCGGCGTCGCCACGCCGTCCCACTGCTCGCGCTGCCGATCGACGGTCGCGTGGAAGACGACGATGTTGATCGCGCCGAGGACGAGGAGGCCAATCTTGATGCGGAAGTACGTGCTGGCGTACGCGTCGGCGGCGCGCGACGCTAACAGCAGGCTGCCGGTGACGATCATCACCGTGAACCCCGCAGTCATCCACGGACGTATCTGGCCGAAGACGTACGACACGCGATCGCCGCGCATCGTGACGCCGAGCAGGCGCAGGTCGAACCAGAGAATGGTGCCGACCGACAGGGCGAGGCCGAGGACGTGCGTCCCTTCGATGAGCGGATACGCATAGGCGGACGTGCGGAGCGCCGTACTGAGCGTCGTGTCCTGCAGCCAGAGGCACCAGTGCGCGAGCGGCATGGGCGGACGCCATTATAGGCAAAAAGACTTGATGTAAACGATTAAAATGCGCTAAGGTGAGCGGCCTACCCGCTCGCGCCGATGGTCTGGGACACACTGCAGCCGTACGTGACACGCCTCGGCAACACGCCGTTCGCGCTGTGGCTCGGCATGTCGACGTGGCGGATCGCGGGCCTGCTCACCGTGCATTTGTTCGGGTTGACGCTGCTGCTCGGGACGGTGGTGCTCTCGTCGCTGAACCTGCTGGGGCTGTTCCAGCCCGGCAAACCGCCGGCGCAGGTGCGCCGCGAGATGCAGCCAGTCATGCTGATCGGCCTGGCGATCATGCTCGCGAGCGGCGCCCTGATCTTCACCGGCGGGGCGGAAGCGTACTTTGCGGGCTACTGGTTCCGGTTGAAGATGCTGCTGCTGCTCGTGGCGGTGACGTTCCAACTCACGATCTACCAGCTCGTCTCGCGCCGCGCGGCGCCGCGGCTGCCGCGCATCGCGCAGCGGCTGGCTGGCGCCGTCATGTTGCTGCTCTGGTTCGGCGTCGCGTGCGCGGGGCGCGCGATCGCCTTTTTCTAGGATCGGCCGATGCACCTGCGCGCGATCGTGATGCGGCGTGTCAAGGCCGCCGTCCTCGTGGCGACCGTCATCCTGGCTGCCGAAGGCGGTCTCGCGCAGCAGCCGCAGGTGCAGACGCCCGCGGCGCCGGCGCCGCCGCCGACGCTCGTGAAGATCCGCGACGACATCTACGTCATTCAGAACGTCAACCACATCGTCGCGGAAATCGGGCAGAACGGCGGCAACATCACGCTGCTGCTGACCAATGACGGCGTCGTGCTGATCGACACCAAGAACGAACGGATGCACGACGACGTGGTGGCAAAAATCCGCACGCTGACGGACAAGCCGATCAGGTACGCTGTGCTGACGCACAACCATGCGGACCACTCCGGCGGAGCGGCGCGCCTGCAGGCGGACGGCGTCACCATCGTTGGCTCCGCCGGCACGCGCGAGAACATGGTGCGTGGCAACCAGCCAGGGGCGCCGCAGATTGCCTACTCCGGCTCGTCGCAGATTGTGCTCGGGGGGAAGGAGCTCCAGCTGCGGGAGCTGCGCGGCCACACCCGCGGCGACACGGTGGTCATGATTCCGTCGGCGCGCGTCGTGGCCGCCGGCGATCTGGTGACGACGCCCGATACGATTCCGCCGATCGTCAACTACGGGGACGGCGGCAGCTGGTCGGACCTGGGACGCGCGCTCGACGAGGTGGCGCGCCTCGATTTCGATACGCTGATCGGCGGACACGGACCGCCGCTGACGAAGGCCCAGTTTCTCGAGTTCCGCGACCGCATCGCGGCGATTCGCGAGCGCGTGCGAGCGTTGAACCGCGAGCGGAAGAGCCAGGACGAGATCACACAGACGCTCCTGAAAGAGTTCAACTGGGGGACCGGACCCGCGGCGGGCAATATCGCCGGCATGATGCAGGAACTTCGCTAGGCCGACCTGAAGGTCGGCCTCTACGTACACGAGGCTACGGAGCACGAGGCTAGGGACACGAGGCACACGGCACATGAAGCAGATCAACGTGGGAATCATCGGGACCGGCTGGTGCGGCGGCATCCGCGCCGTGGCGTCGGCGTCGAGCCCGTGGGTCAAGGAACTGCACATCGCCGAGACCCGCGAGGAGCGGCTCAAGGAGGTGGCGGCGCAGACCCACCCGGTCACGGCGACGAGCGACTACCGGCGCATCATCGAGAACCCGTCCATCGACGCGGTCATGATTTCGACGACGCCGGAGGGGACGCATTACCCGTTTGCGAAGGAAGCGATGCTCGCCGGCAAGCACGTGTTTCTCGAGAAGCCGATCGCCATCGAGCTGGCCGAGGCCGACGACCTGATTCACCTCTCGCGGGAGAGGAACCTGCGGTTCACCATCGGCTACTCGCAGCGGTTCAACCCGAAGTTCGCCTACGTCAAGCGCTCGCTCGAAGACGGCACGATTGGCGAACCGGTCAGCGCGCTGGTCAGCCGGCACATCACCCGCAACCTCGGCAAGAAGATCAGCGGCCGCGTGAAGCTCTCGCCCGCGGCCATGGAATCGACGCACGATCTCGACTTCGTGCTGTGGTGTCTCGAGCCCCGCAAGCCGATCCGCGTCTACGCGCAGGAAGTGTGGAAGATCATGAAGGCGCAGTACAACGCTCCTGACTGCGTCTGGATGATCGTCACCATGGACGACGGCACGGTCTTCACCGTCGGCGGCGGCTGGGTGCTGCCGCCGGCCTATCCGAACTTCGCGTCGACATGGATCGAGTTCGTCGGCACCGAAGGGGCCTTGATGGTCGACGACACGCATCGCGACGTGTACGTGTCGAACATGAAGAACGGCATCCAGTTCCCGATGTCGACCATGCCGGGCGAAAAGGTCAATCACGTGTACGCGGGACCGATGGAGGCCGAGACGCTGCACTTCCTCGAGTGCGTCGCGACCGGCAAGGCGCCGCTCGTCACCGCCGAACAGGCGCGCATGGTCATGCAGCTCTACAAGGCGGCCGACGAGTCCGTCGAGACCAACCGGCCGGTCGACCTGAGGATCGCCGACGTGCCAACGCTCGCCACGACCAGCGCGTAGCACGAGGATCACGATGGGGGCTCACGACGCCATCGTCGACGCTGCGCCCCGCGCCGTCAGCCTCGCCACCAGCGTCACGCGAACGCGCTGGTGGATGCTCGTGCTCTTCAGCCTGATGTACCTGATCTGCTACCTCGACCGGGGCATCATCTCCGTCGCGCAGCCGGAGATGCGTCAGGCCTTCGGCCTGACCCTCGGGCAGATGGGCCTCGTGCTCGCCGCATTCACGTGGGCGTATGCGATCGGGCAGATTCCGATCGGGTGGCTTGGCGATCGGTTCGGGCCCAAGCGCGTGCTCACGGCGCTGATCGTCTCGACGTCGGCGTGCGCGATTCTCACCGGCGCCGCGGTCGGACTCTGGTCGCTCTTCGCCGCCAGGTTCCTGCTCGGCATCGCCGAGTCCGGCGCCTTCCCGGTCGCGAGCCGCGGCATGCAGCTCTGGTTCGCGCCGTCGGAGCGCGGTCGCATCCAGGGCGTCACGCACTTCTTCAGCCGGTTTGCGGTCGCAATCACGCCGCTGACGGCCGGCGGCCTGCTCGTCGCCTACGGATTTCGCGTGATGTTCTACGTCTTCGGCGCGATCGGGTTCCTCTGGGTGGCGGCGTTCATGTGGTTCTACCGTGAGCGGCCGGAGGATCACCCGCGCGTGAGCCGCGCGGAGCTCGCGCACATCCGCGGCGTCGACGAGGCCGGGCAGATCAGGTCGGCCGGCGCGGACCGTCCGGTCACCCCGTGGCGCCGCATCCTCACGTCGCCGAACATGTGGTGGATTGCGCTCGGCTATGCGTGTTTCTTCTTCGGCACCAACTTCTACCTCACGTGGTATCCGACCTACCTGCGCGAGCACCGCGGCCTGTCGGTGGCGGCGCTCGGCTTCTGGGGCTCGATTCCGCTCTTCGCGGGGATGGCCGGCGACGTCGTCGGTGGATCGATTTCCGACCTCATTCTGAAGCGCACGCGCAACGCGAAGCTGGCCCGGCGCGGCGTCGCCGTCCCCGGATTCCTCCTTGCGGGCGTCTTCGTGATTCCGGCAGCGACGGTGAGCGACACGACGCTCTCGATCCTCCTGCTGGCCACGTCGTTCTTCTTCCTGGAATGGGTGATCGGCCCCGCATGGGCGGTGCCGATGGACGTCGGCGGCCGGTTCAGCGGCACCGTGACCGGCGTCATGAACATGGCGGGCGCGCTCGCCGCGTCGCTCACGGCGATTGTCTACGGATCGCTCTTCGGCGCGGGTTACTGGGTGGCGCCGTTCCTGGTGAGCGCTGCGGTCATGGGCCTCGGCGCCCTCATCTGGCTGGTCCTGATCGACCCCGACCGCAGCGTTGCGTGATTTACGTCGATTTGCGGCGCGCGATATTCACTTCGCTGCACCCGTAGAGCACGTCCATGAATTTCTGGTAGTTCGCCTTCCCGACGACGAACGGGTTCGGGTCGCCCTTCTTGCGCGCCTGCAGCTTCTCGATGTTCGCGCGGAGCGGCAGCATCAACGGGTGGTTCTGCAGCGCGACCTCGACCCCCGCCTTCTTCGTCTCGGCGCGGAAGTGCTCGACTGATTTGAGGTAAGTGGCAAGCCCTTCGTCCGAGATCGGGCCGGGCGTGAGGATGGTACCGCCGTAGAGGGCCGCCATCCGCGTCTTGCCGTTGTCCTTGACCGGGAAGATGTAGCCGAGCGCGCCGGGTGTGTGGCCGGGAATCGAGACCGGCATCACTTTGAAGTCGCCGAGCACGATGGGCTGTCCTTCGGTGACGATCTGATCGTGCTTCGGCAGCCCCTGCGGCGGCGCGGGCGGCTGGCCGTTGCGGCCGGCGGGCGGATGCTCCATGAAGTCCCAGTCGACGGACGACAGGTAGACCTTCGTTCCGTAGTGCTCCTGGAAGTACGGCGAGTTGCCGAAATGGTCGGCGTGGCCGTGGCCGAGCAGGATCATCTTGACGTCGGCCGGATTGAGACCGAGCGCCTGGAACCCGGGCAGCAGCTGATTGTTCAGGAACGCCGTGCCGAGCGAATCGAACATCAGCAGCCCGGCGGAGGTCTGCACGACGTAGACGACGGTGCCCTCGTTGCCGATCGCGTAGACGTTGTCGAAGATCTTCGTCGGTGGAATCGCCGGGTCGGTGGCGGCGTTGGCGCGCGGCGCCTCGCACCAGAAGTGCGCCGCCTGTCCGAACGCCGTCCCGCCAGCCTTCTTGGTCTTCTCGACCATCGCCTGCACCTCCGGCGAGTCGGGCTTCGGCGGCGCGGCGGCGGGCGCCTGGGCGAGCGCCGCGATCGGCAGCGCGGCGGCGACGACGAAACTACGGGCGAGGGTGGACAGCGACATTGGGCGTCCTCCAGGAGCGCGGCCGCGGGAGCGGCCGTCGTGAAATCGTTTACGCGTCTTCCGGCGCGGGACTATAGCATGTCAACGCGGCAGGCGGGACACGCGCGGGCTGGTGCCGATCTGCTCGTAGAGCAGGCCGTCGGCGGGCCGCTCGAGCCGCCAGACATACAGCAGCGGCGTCCGGTCGCGCCCCGGGCTGCCGCTGACGATGACGCGATCGCCGGCCTTGAACGTCGTCGCCGTGAGCCCGATGTCGAGCAGCTCCCACCGGTTGTCCAGCTCCGCCTTCCACGACTGCGCCGCGCCGCCGGCGTCGCGGACGTCCACCATCACGAACGGATGCGGGTTGACGAACTGGAACTGCGCGATGACACCGTCGAGCGTGACCCGCCGGCCCTGGTCGTACATTCCGGCGATCGAATGATGAGCCTCCGCCGCGGCACAGCAGGCGAGCGCGATGACCAGCGCCGGCCGCAGGCCGCGCGGCATCAGAGCGGCCTCACCTGCACGTTGCGGAACTTCACCACGCCCGCGCCGTACTGGAGCGCGAACGGCCCGCGCGCGTGCTTGGCGTCGTCGGCCTCGGCCGTCTTGACGCCGTTGAGCGTGATGACCATGTGCGACCCCTGCGCGCGGATCTCGTATGTGTTCCACTTGCCGCCCGCCTTGATCGGCGTCGCCACTTTCGCCACGTTGACGATGGCGCCGGTGCCGTAGGTGGGATCGGGGCGCGTGTCGAAGATGTTCACCTCGTAGCAGGCGTCGGCGCCCGGCATCTGCGCGTTCGCGCAGCGGATGAAGATGCCGCTGTTGGCGGGCGTGTCCACCCAGAACTCCGCCTTGATCTCGAAGTCGCCGTACGGCTGCTTCGTGACCAGGTAGCCGCCCATACCCTTGTCGTCCTGCAGGACGCCGTCCACGATCGTCCAGTTGGCGTCGCCGACCTTGTTGAAGTTGTCGAGGTTCTTGCCGTCGAACAGCGTCGTAAACCCGCCGCCGCGCTGCGCGGACAGCGTGAGCGACGCCGCGAGGACGAGGGTCAACACGACGAAGCGTTTCATGATCAACTCCTTGGGCCGACCTGAAGGTCGGCCCCTGCGTCTCTCTAATGCGTGAAAATCGGCCCCTACGTCCCCATCACAACGACGTAGAGGCGGACCTTCAGGTCCGCCTACCTCAATGAACTCGCGACCGAGGCGAGCGCCGCGCGCGCGCACTTCTCGTCGCCTTCCTGGTTGGGGGAACCGCTGATGCCGATGGCGCCAATGGTGTCGGTGCCGACGTTGATCGGCAGCCCGCCGCCGAGCGGGATGATGTCCACGAGGAATCGCTGGCCCGAGAGCTCGGTGGGCCCGTTGGTGCGCTTGGCCACGTCCATCGACGGCACCTTGAAGGTGCGCGAGGTGTAGGCCTTGCGTCGGGCGAGGTCCGCGTTGTGCGGGTTCGCCGTGTCGGCGCGCAGCAGCACCTTGAGGTCGCCGGCGCGGTCGACGACCGCGGCCGTCACGTCGAAGCCGTCGGCCTTGCACTGCGCCATCGCGGCGTTGGCGATCTGCAGCGCGAGCTGCAGCGAGATGTTGCGCTCCGTGAGGATCTGCCCCTGGGCCATCATCGGCACCGCGGCGGCAATCGCCGCGGCCACGAGCACGGTCTTGAGCTGCACGTTCGGCCTCCTTCGCGTGGAAAGGCGACGCCATGATAGCGCAGGGCGCCGCCCGCGCTTCAGCGGCCGAGTGCCTTGGCCAGGGAGATCGGCGCGAACACGAGGACCGGCGATCGCTCGTCGCCAAACCACAAATGGAGGTCCCCGGCCACCAGCCGCACGCTCGGCATCGGCTGCCGGTGGGCGTCGGCCGGCCAGGGCGTCCGCAGCGCGATCGCAATCGCGTCCTGGACGTCGCTGAGCGCGCTCAAGACGACCGACGCGATGTGCGCCGGCGACTGGCCGAGGCTGTCGAGGAGGAGCCCGACGGACGTGGCGCCGATGACGCGGCCTTCGTGGAGCACCTGCAGGGAGCCGTCGCGGCCCTCGATCGAAAACCCTTCTGGCACGTCCCGGGCGAGCGACTTCGCCAGCGCGGCACTCAGGCGCGCGGCGAGATCACGGTGCTCCGGCGGTGGGTGCGGTGCGTCGCCGCCGACCGTGGCATCCATCGACAGCCGCAGCGTCGCGACAGTGCGAATGTTGAACTGGCCGTCGATGTTGTCGATGTCGACGAGGCTGCCTTCGGAGATGCCGAGCTGCTCGGCAAGCCAGGGCTTGATCGTGATGATCAGGAACTGGTCGTCGGAGGTCGCGATGCGCCCCGCCGCCGCGGCGAGCGCCGCGCCGCCCGCGGCGAGCGGAATGCGCAGCGTCAACTCGCCGTTGATGCGCTCGACGGGTCCAGTCAGCGAGACGGGCGGTTTCGTCTCGTCGCCAGCGTCAACCATGGCTCTACCGATAGACCGTCAGTCGGCAGCGGGCAGCGGGCAGCGGGCAGCTGGCAGTGAGTGGCAGAAAATCTCTACCTGCCCACTGCCCACTGCCCACTGACTAATTCGTCGCCGCCGTTCCCGCCGCCGCCTTCTCCAGCTCCGCGACGTTGGTCGTGCGATTGCCGTGGAACGGCGCAATGGTCTGCACGTCGAGCTTCAACCGCTTGATGTTGTCGTTGAGCGCCTTCGCAAACACGACGGCCGGCGGAATCATCGGCGCGCCAGCCTGCGCCGGCGGCGTGAACGCGTCCGGCTCGCCGAGAATCTTCTCCGCCGGCAGATAGACGATCATCATGTCGCCCGTGTGGTCGTAGCCCTGCAGGCGATGCAGCTCGATCACACGCTTGCCGTCGGTCAGCCTGCCGTTGTCGCCCACGGTCTGAATCTTCACGGCCTTCTTCGACGAGGCAAGCCGGTCCGGGGCGATCGTGTGCGGCGTCTTCGCGACGCGTTCGAGGAACGCCTTGTTCGACTGGTGCGTCACGATGGTGGCGCCTTCGTCGATCGCCGCGCGGATGCCGCCGAGATGATCCCAGTGGTGATGCGACGTCACGACGTAGCGGATCGGCTTGTTGGGGATCAGCTCCTTCGCCTTCGCCAGCACCGCCTCGCCGCGCGCCTGGGTGAGCGGCGTGTCGACGACGACGATGTGGTCGGCCATCTCGATGGCGAGGCTGTGATGCGAGCCGCCGGTGAGGTAGTAGACGCCCTCGGCCAGCTTCTGCGACTCGACGCGCGCGGGCGGGGGCTGGAAGTTGCGGACGTTCTGCGGCACCTGGATGTCGACGGCGGGATTGACCGTGACGGCCGAGACCGTGATGTCGTACGCGGGATAGCCGTCCTGCGTCTGCACGAAGCGCGCCGGCAGCTGCAGCCCGCTGAAGTCCTTATAGCCCGAGTACGTCGTCTCGATGAGCATGTCGCCGACGATCGGCTGGTCGATCCACGTGCGGACCTTCTCGACCTGCCCCTGCGCGTTGACGGTCCCTTCCATCTTGTACTTGCCGCCGACGGTGAACGAGACGTCCGTCTTGCCGCCGTTCGCCTTCGTCGTCGCGTTGTTGGCCATCGCGGCCTTCACGAAGCCGATCGGCGTGGCCCAGAGCATGAGCATCCGCTCGGGGGCGGCGTCGGGGTTGGGAGCGGCCATCGGCGCCGTCCCGGCCGGCGCGTTGGGTGGAGGCACCGGCTGGTTCCATGCGTAGTCGCCGCTGACCACCGCGATCTGCCGCTGGTCGCCGAAGAACGGCGCGCCGCCGCCTTTCGGCATGACCGCGCCCATCGTGCGCAGCAGCTCGACGCGCATGCTCGCGGTGTCGTAGTTGACGAGCGCGGTGAAGCTCTTCACCTCGACCCGCGGCCACGGATCGGAGGAGGTGTAATTCTGACCGACCGAGAAGTTCGAGCCCGAGCCGGTGATCTGCAGCGTCTTGACCCTGGCGACGCCCATCTTGTCCGCGGCGGTCTGCAGCGCCCCCTGCTGGGCCGACAGGCCGGATGCCATGACGACGAAGGCGAACACAGCGAGAGCGATATACCTGCGCATGATGGTTCTCCACAAACAAAAGGCCGAGGCGTAGAGGCCGGCTGAATGCGCCTGAACAGCCGCCTAGTATACTGCCGGATCGATCATGACCATTGCTGCGCAACCGCTATCACACAACACCGTCAACGTCTCCCGCTCGCTGATGCTGATTGACGGCAAGCTGATCGAGAGCGCCGACGGCCGGCACATCGACATCGAGAACCCGGCGGACCGCACCATCGTCGCGCAGGTGCCACGCGCGGGCGACGCGGACGTCGACGCGGCGGTCCGTGCCGCCGCGGCCGCGTTCGACACGTGGAAGCGCGTGACGCCGAAGGACCGCGGCCGGATGCTGCTGCGCATCGCCGACGCCGTGGAGGCGGAGACCGAGGCGCTGGCGCGTACCGTCGCGCTCGAGACTGGCAACGCCATCCGCACGCAGGCGCGCCCGGAGATCAAGAGCGCCGCCGACGTGATCAGGTATTACGGCGGGCTGACGGGCGAGACCAAGGGGGAGACCGTCCCGCTCGGCGAGCACGTCCTCAGCTACACCCGCCGCGAGCCGATCGGCGTGGTCGGCGGCATCGTGCCGTGGAACGCGCCGGTCATCCTCGGCACGCTCAAGATTGCGATGGCGATTGCCGCGGGCAACACGCTGGTGCTGAAGGCCGCGGAGGATGCGCCGCTCGGGCTGCTGCGCATCGCGCAGATCTGCAACGAGCATCTCCCGCCGGGCGTGCTGAACCTGCTCACCGGCTACGGCGAGGAAGCGGGCGCGGCGCTCGCGCGCCATCCGCTTGTCCGCAAGCTGTCCTTTACCGGATCGACCGAGGTCGGCAAGCTGATCATGCACGCCGCGGCCGATCGCATCGTCCCCGTGTCGCTGGAACTGGGCGGCAAGAGTCCGGCGATCGTGTTTGCCGACGCCGACGAGCAGCGCACCGTCGACGGCGTGATCACGGGGATGCGCGTGACGCGGCAGGGGCAATCGTGCACCGCGGGATCGCGCATCTTCCTCCACCGGTCGATCTTCGACTCGTTCGTGACGAAGCTGAGCGCGACGCTGCAGAAGCTGAAGATCGGCGACCCGAGCGATGAAGCCACCGACATG